>ERZ795030.1074-NODE-1074-length-38948-cov-4.822667_pt1 | contig 38948 bp, 38 predicted proteins | sample MGYA00375122_ERZ795030 | MGnify/ENA primary metagenome ERZ795030 (study PRJEB30165, sample SAMN05720146) | activated sludge metagenome | isolation source: anaerobic digester from wastewater treatment plant | place: Japan | collected 2015-04-20 ... | reverse complement strand
GTGGTGCTTGAACCGTATTACGCAGAGCGCGATACGTCGCTGTAAATATCATTTCTGAAAATATCGAGATACTAAAGGAGCGCGATGCTGTTAAAGACCCTAAAGGTGGTGCTGGACGCAATCGAACTCGCAAGAAGCCTGCGTGATGTGATTAAGCTGTCAGGCGATTTGCCCCCGGCGCATTACACGGATGCTGTCAAGCGATTCAATTCGAGGCTGCTTGCCACATATGATGAATACTATACAGAGGACTTTCAGATGCTTATTGCGTGGAGTCCGAAATACCGCTGATATGCCATTTGAAACGCGCATGACAAAAGGTGTTATCGCCACCATGTATGCCACACCCTGCATTAATAACCAAGAGGTATTCATGCACAACGGCAGCGGCAGCAATACTAACGACCATGTGCGAATCGCAGTAGACGCGCAAGGCCCTGTGCAATACTGTACCGCCCATCCGTTGCAGAATAACGACACGGTGAACCATCCTAAGCATTACACCGCGCACCCTTCGGGAATCGAGTGCATCGACGTTACGCGCCATTTTAACTTCTGTCTCGGCAATGCCATCAAGTATATCTGGCGAGCTGACCATAAGGGCAACGACATCGAGGACCTGCGCAAGGCCATCCGCTATCTTGAATACGAGATTGAGAGACGCCAATGTGGTGCGAAACGATTATAACCGTTGCAAAATATGCGATGGTTACGATGATAGCCATCCCGGCTGTATTCGTTGCCGGGGCGATAATCTTATCTGTAATTTTAACTTTATTAGAGCGCGACTGCGAGAAGGAGAGAAAATGCAAAGAGGACGATTATACATTTTGGCTGTAGCGCTTATCTGCGCGATTGCCGCCTGCGCCACTCTCACCCCTGAGCAGAAGACGCTGTGGGCTTTAAACGTCTATCAGGCGCAGTACGATTTGTACTTGGACCAAGTGCTTGACCCTTCGCTGACGGAAGACAAGAAGGCGGCTATCAAGGCTGACCTTTCTCTCGTCACGCCCGAGATGATTAATCAGAACATATCCGAAAGCCAGCGCGATGCGCTGCGAGTCAAGAAGCAAATTCTTATTGAGCTAAAGCCGCTGGTATTGATGGTGGCAGAATATACCAAGACCGGAACGCTTCCTCCTGACGACGTTCAGCGGAAGCTAACCGAGCTGATAAACCGTCTTGTCGGCGCATTGGAGGATTGAATATGGGGATCGAAGCGGTCATCATAAGTGAAGCGCTGGTCCTGCTCTTGCAGGGTTATATGCTGCGGCTGATAGCGGCTGGCGTATCAGCAGAAGAAATTGGCAAGCTGATGGATGAAGCATACAACAAAGCGAAGGCAACCAGACCGGAGCTATTGCCAGATGTCTGAAATGAAGATTAAGACAGCAAAAATTGAAGACCTTAATCCCGCCCCGTACAATCCGAGGGTACATCCAGAGAAGGCTATCAGTCGCTTAAAGGCGTCGATAGAGCGCTTTGGATATACCAACCCGGTGCTGGTCCAGAAGGGAACCAATACCATTATCGCCGGTCACGCCAGAGTCGAAGCCGCGAAGCAGGCGGGGCTTGATGAAGTGCCGGTCATCTATCTTGACTTCGATGACGTGACCGCGAAGGCGTATAACATAGCAGACAATCGTCTTGCCGAGCTTACCGAGTGGGACTTCCCGAAGCTGAAGGACTTAATCACCGAGATTGACACCGGCGCGCTTGACATTGAGATAACGGGGTTTGATGAGGCTGAGTTAAAGGGCATTATTGACTATGACCCGTATCCCGCAACAGATGCAGACGATGCTGTGCCAGAGGTGGCAGAGGAACCCGTTACCAAGACGGGCGACCTGTACCAATTAGGCAAGCACCGGCTGCTGTGTGGCGACAGCACGAAGCGGGAGGATGTGGAGCGGCTGATGGACGGCAAGAAGGCCGACATGGTGTTTACCGACCCGCCGTATAATGTTGATTATGGCGCAAACAAAAACCATCCGACTTTTAAAATAAGGACAATTATAAACGACAAGCAGACGCCCGATGAATGGGAGACATTCTGCAAGGACATATTTCTAATTTTTAAAGAGTTTAATGTTGGCGACATTTATATGTGGGGTGCTTCCGACCCCGAAGGAATGAAGATGCGCCTGTGGCTAACAGAAACGGGATGCCACTGGTCTGCGACCATTGTATGGAAGAAACAGCAATTAGTGCTAAGTCCGGCCAACTACCAACGTATGTATGAGCCGTGCTTTTACGGGTGGTTTGGCAAAAGCAGTTATTGTGGGGACAGAAAGCAGACAGAAGTGTGGGAGGTTGACAGGCCGCACAATTCGCCATTACACCCCACGCAGAAACCGGTAAAACTCGGTGAAATTGCAATGCAAAACAGCTCGCAACGGGGGGGGCTTGTGCTAGACCTCTTTGCTGGCAGCGGGTCAACCCTTATTGCCGCTGAAAAGACGCAACGTGTGGCCTTTGTGTGCGAAATTGACCCCCATTATTGCGACGTCATCGTCAAGCGGTGGGAAGATTACACCGGCCAGAAGGCAGTCAGGTTGTGATATGGAAGAAAATCCTGAAAAAGCAGGTATAGTACGTCATCGACAAAAAAGCGCCCGTATCGCGATGGATACGGGCGCTTATGGTCTGGCGTCTCTTTTAGCTCTCGAAGATGGTCGGGTAAAGCCCCATTTCCCGAAGTCCTTTCGCCGTCCTTTCAGCGGCGTCGGCTTTCGTGAAGGTTATCTTTCGCGGTGTGGTCGTGACGCCGTTGGCGTCTGGCTCATCCCACTTGACCGTCCAGCGGGTCGGGATAAAGCTCTCATCTGAGTACAGCTCTGGATTGGTCATTGTCGTTTCTCCTTAGATGGATATGCCGGGGCAGATATCGCACTCGTTGTCGCAGCTTGACGTTGAGAGCTTGCAGTTCTGACAATGCTCTGGAATATACTCTTCGCAGACATACTTGACTGCTCGAATAAAGAATGGCGAGTATGCGGGGCAGACGATTATGCACACGCATATCCATATCATCCCGCGCTATCGTGGAGACGTGGACAACCCGCGTGGCGGGATACGGGGTGTGATACCGTGGAGGCAATCGTACTGAAACGCAAAGTGGGCTGGAAATGACGATTTGCGTTTACAGACGATTATGATGGAGAGGTTGTTAAAAGTTGTATGGCTTGGCATACGGAAGAACAGATTGCGGAAGCATTACGAAAAGCTGGTGGCTTTCAGACGAAGGCTGCTGAGCTGCTTGGAGTCACGCAGCAGGCGATATCGAAGCGCGTGAAGGAGTCACCGTACCTTCAGGACTGCGTGATGGAGATAAGCGAATACTATCTTGACCTCGCCGAGATAAAGCTGGTGAAGGCGCTTAACGACGAACAGCGCTGGGCGATTGAATTCTTTTTGAAGCACAAGGGGAAGACGCGAGGGTATGCAGAACGGCACCAGGTAGAATTCGACACCTGTGGGGATATCATCCTTCAGATAGTACCGGCAACCGGAAACCGGAAAGGGCATGGCGAAGCAGAAGATACGGATGGAAGTAACCAAGAACTGGTACAGCCTTCGAGACTGTAAGGACCCGATTGTTATCCTTCTTGGTGGAACGCGCTCTGGAAAGTCTTACGCCATATTGCAGTACCTTATCTGCAAGATGCTCTTTGAGAATAATAAGAACATTCTTATCACGCGCAAGACCCGACCCGCGCTTAAGAATTCTGCCTATAAGGTTTTCATAAAGCTCTTAAAGGACTACAACGCCTACAACCCTGAGCACCACAACCAGAGCGATTTGGTCTACACCTTTAAGAACAATTACGTCCTCTTTACCGGGATAGATGACGAGCAGAAGATAAAATCGACTGAGTGGAATTATGTATTTATGGAGGAGGCAAACGAATTCGACTATGCCGACTTCATGGAATTATCCATTCGTATGTCAGCGCCGAAGGGAGATGGCGAGCATAACCAAATGATACTCGCGCTGAACCCGACTGACGTTCACGGATGGATTAACAAAGAGCTTATTATCAAGCAGGGCATTATACCCATCCACTCGACGTATCAGGACAACCCGTTTCTTGATGAGTCATATGTTAAAAAGCTCCAAGAGCTGCAGGCGCACGACGAGACCTACTGGAAGATATACGGGCTTGGCTTATGGGCTGAGGCGGGTGAGATTATTTATTCGCCGTTTACGACGCTGGAACAGTATCCATTGGCTGATGAGCGAATCTTTGGTCTTGACTTCGGTTTTAATAATCCTACTGCTCTGGTTGAAGTACAGATAAAGGATAAGGAGAACATCTATCTGGTTGAGCGGCTCTATGAGTCCGGGCTTACCAACGCCGACCTGATAGCGCGGCTTAAGCAGATGGATATCACCCCGTCCGATATTATCTATTGCGATTCAGCGGAGCCCGACAGGATAGAGGAGCTGCGCCGCGCAGGATTCTATGCGCTCGAATCTTACAAGGGTAAGAATTCGGTTAAGGACGGCATCGACTTTATTAAGCGCCTTAAGATTCACACACTACCAACTAACGTCAATCTGAACGAAGAACGCGCTGGCTACAGGTGGAAGAAGGATAAGGATAATCGCGTGCATGATGAGCCTATTAAATTTGAGGACCACCTGATGGATGCTATGCGGTACGCGATATATACACACCTTGCGCATCGTGTAGCGCCAGCAATCTACGTTATATAAGGGCGAATTATGGACATTCTGACGCGATTGACCAATGCCTATAATGCCCTTTTCTCGAAAGATACCGCGACGAAAGCGACTGCGTGGGAGCGTACGTTCCTGCGCGGGCTTGATATACAGACGGCAGAGGGAAAGGTAAATAACCCCTACTTTGAGTATGGCTGGGTGTATGTGGCTGTACGCGAGATAGCGGTTGCCATTTCTCAGATACCACTTAAGATTTTACGCGGCGAAAGCGCAGAAGAAAAGGGCGACATTACAGCGCTGTTTAACAATCCCAACCCGCAGCTCTCAGGCTATCAGCTAAAGGAAGCGATAGCGACGATGCTTGCGCTTGATGGTAATGCGTTTGTCGTTCCGTGGAACGAGCAGCGCGGTGGATTCCCGGACCAGCTTTGGGTGTTCTCGCGCTCTCAGATGCGGGCGAAGCTGGACAATAATAATCAGGTCATCGGGTGGGAGCTTCAGACGCGAGACAAGAGAACGTTTGAAGCTGACGAGATAGTACACCTAAAGCTCTACAATCCATATGACGTGATATACGGGATGTCGCCAGTAACGGCTGCGCGTCTCGCGATGGATACCGATTACGCCGCGCAGAATTATAACAAGTCAATGCTCTCGAATAGCGCGACACCGTCTGGCATTTTAACCATCGACGCGCCATTGAACGAGCCGCAGGTGACGGCGCTGCGCAAACAATGGGAAGCGCGGCATCTCGGCGCTGGCAAGGCTGGCAAGCTCGCGATATTAGAGAAGGGCATGGCATATATGCCTGTCTCGTTCTCGCAGAAGGATATGGAATTCTTGGAGGCGAGACGATACAACCGCGAGGAAGTGCTGGCAATATGGCAGATTCCAAAGTCTATCGTCGGCATCACGGATGACCTTAATTACGCGACGCTGATGGGGCAGAAACGTATCTTCTGGCAAGATACCATAATGCCCTATCTCAAGCTGATACAGGATGGTTTTAATGCGCGGTTCTTCGCTCGCTACGCGCCAGACTATCATATTGAATTCGATATCTCGAATGTACCAGAGCTGCACGAGGACTATTCGGCGCGTGTCGATAACGCTGTTAAGCTGGCGCAGATTGGCTTCCCGATAAACGATATCAACGAGAAGCTCGACCTCGGACTGAAGAACGTGCCGTGGGGTGATATGCACTTCGTACCGGCGACGATGATTCCGGTGGAGATGGCTGGTGAGGTGTCGCTCGCGCCGCCCCCACAACAGAACCAAGACCCGAAGCCGCCGAAAGACGAGAAGCCACCAAAGGACGAAGACGAAGAAGAAGACGACAAGAAGCGCTTTGCGGTTAAAATTACTCAGCGTGATGAGATGCGCTTAAAGGGCTGGATTACCTTTCTGCGTGTGCAGTCTCCGTTAGAACGAAGGTTCAAGAGTAAGCTCCAGCGCTATTTCTTTGAGCAGCGAAATACCGTGCTTGCATTGCTAACCAAGAACGCAAAGCAGGTCGGCGACTATAGGACGTTTTTGTGGGACAGAGAAGACGAGCGACTGATAGAGATAGCAGAGCCGATATACCGTGAGGCGACGGTCGCCGGTTCCAACCTGATAGCAGAGATGATAAGCGAGCCGTCGTTCAGTCTTACCAACCCGCTTGTAGATAAGAACGTTCTTAACCGCTGCCATAAGATTACCGGCATTAATAATGCCGTACGCCAGCGCATAGCTCGCCAGCTTGACGAAGGATTAAAGGTTGGCGAATCGTTACCGCAGCTTGCTGATAGAGTGTCACACGAGTACCTGATGGCGAGACATCGCGCGAATACGATTGCGCGTACCGAGACTGCTGGCGCGGTGAACGATGGCGAGTATCTCTTAATGGATAACGCCGGGGTAGAGAAGCACGAGTGGCTCTCTGCCCGCGACGGAGAAGTGCGTGAGTCTCATATCGAAGAAGACGGAAACATCACGCGGCTGTATGACCCGTTCCCGGTGACGGGGCTGTTCTATCCGCACGACCCGATAGGACCACCAGAAGAAGTGATTAATTGCAGGTGTACTACGCTGCCTGTTTTGTAAGGAGTAACGGCGATGGATTTAATCAGAAAATGTTTATCCGTGGTCACGAAGGCTGGAGACGAAGGGAAGCGCATTATCAGCTTCGTCGGCTCGACGCCTGACAGGGACCGCGACAACGAAGTGGTAAACCTTTCAGCATGGGATATCAAGCGATACAAGGACAACCCCGTATTCTTGTGGGGGCATAACCATAGCAGCCCTCCCATCGGAAAGGCGATTAACGTCAAGAAGGATAAGGATAACGGGAGATTGATGTTCGATGTCGAATTCCCTACCGAGGATGTGTACCCGTTCGCTGATACGATTTATAAGCTGTATAAGCACGGATATCTTAACGCGGTGTCGGTTGGTTTTCTTCCGATGGAGTGGAAGGATGGCAATCCCGAGAAAAACGAACCGCGCAGAGTCTATACGAAAGCTGAGCTGCTCGAATTGTCCGGCGTTACGGTCCCATCAAACTACAACGCGCTTGTCTCGGCGAGAAACGCCGGGGCGATAAATGACGGCGAGTTTGTCAAGATGAAGGCGTATATGGAGACCGGAGAATCAGACGTGGTCCGTATCGTCGAAGGCGAAGCGCAGGAAGCTGCGCCAGAGCAGACGAGCGGCGAGGCGTCGATTGTAACGGTAAAGAGCATCGAAGACAGCGGCGCTTCCAAGCAGACTGACGATGTTATTCGTGAGCTTGCCGAGTCGGTAAAGAGCATCGCTGACGACATCCAGACCATAGCAAAGATATTAGGTATTCAGACGCTCCTGAAAGATGAGCCGAGCGACGCGGGGCAGACGGGCGAGAAGAACGCCGGGTCAGATGCGCCGGAGTCAAGCGAGGACGAATCATATTTCAAAGAGCTGTTTGATGAAACTGTTAAACTGCACAAGACTGTAAAGACAAGCGAAGCGAATGAGCTGATTGCTCTCGCTCGCAGATTAAAGGAGTAATGAACGATGGAGAATGAAAAAGTATTTGCTGACTTAAAGTCTATGCTTACCGACATCGCTGGTAAGCAGGATGAGATTAAAGCCTCTCAGGAGGAGCACAAAGAGAAGCTGGCGAAGCTGGAAGAGAAATTCGGCGGCCACGACGAAATCCTGACCGCTCTTGAGCGCAAGGGTATCGCAACCACCCGCCAGCCCGAGAAGCTGGAAATTCCCGTTCCCGGCTCAGATGAGACCGTTCCCGTGTACCGCGGCTATAACCTCGACGTTATGGGCGCTGACCTGAAACGGCTTGCATCGTGGGATGCTTCCCGCCCGATGCCGTTCCTGAAAAGCTATACCAAGATTGCCGACCCCGGGAAGACCGAGCGGTTTGCCAAGTATCTTATCGACGTTCTGAAAGCATCACGCGAGCATGACCCGGATGCGATTAAGAACCTGCGCGATATGCAGACCAAGACCACGCTGACCACCTCCACCGCAGCCACCGCTGGCTATCTGGTGCCCGATGAATACGCCGCTGAGATTCTTGCCTTCGCAAGACTGAACAGCGTAGCCCTGCGCGACTGCCGGATTATGCCGATGGGTACTGACGTGAAGCGCGTTCCCGCTGAAGCATCCGGCGTGACCGTGGCGTGGGAAGATGACGACACTTCCGCCTTCAACGAGAGCAACCCGCAGGTGACTGAAGTCGTGCTGACCGCGAAGCGCGTTGGCGCTTTTACAGTCGCCACCAACGACCTGCTGGATGACAGCTCCGTTGATATCGTTTCCTGGCTGACCGGTCTGTTCGCAGAAGCGCTCGGGCAGGAGATGGACAATCAGGTGTTCGCCGGGACCGGCTCGCCGACCTCCGGTTTGACCACCGCCATCTGCGGCTACAGCGTTCTGACCAGCGGCTCTATCTCGACCATTACCGGCACGAACCTGTCCAGCATGATTGCCAAGCTGTCCGCCAACAAGCTGGCTGGCAGCAAGTTTTATATGCACCGGAACATCTTTCACTACATCCGCACGATGAAGACCTCCGATAACCAGTTCATCTTTGGTCCTATCGGCGCTTCAGTTCCCAACACCATTTGGGAATACCCGTACGAGATTGTAGAGAAGATGCCCTATACGGACGGCACTAAGCAGCCGATTGTGCTGTTCGGTAACCTGCAGCGCTACCTTATCGGGGTGCGGCGTCAGGCAAGCTCGCTCGACGTTGACCCGTACGGTCTGTTCAAATACGCTCAGACGCAGTTCAGAATCTACTGGAGGATTGCGTTTGCCTGCGGCTTGAACGAGGGCTTCGTGCGGCTGATTACCGCGTAAGCATACCGACCAAGCGTTGGATATGTAACGCTACCGCGTAAGCGATAGCAGCTTTAAGGCGGGGTGACTGAGTCAATCGGACGCCCCGCCATTTTGTAGGGCAATAGTTTAACGGTAGAATTTTCGGCTCCAACCCGAAAGGTGTGGGTTCAAATCCTACTTGCTCTGCCATTTTTTAAAGGACTTATAATGAGCTGGAATTGGTCTGGATATAATACGCTCGAAGAAGCGCAGCGAAATATAGAGACGCGCGGCGACTTTGAATTTCTCTTCCCGATTTATGACGAGAAGGTAAAGCCATTTTTAAACGAGCATAACATGGGACTGGCGCTCGACTTCGGCTGTGGCGTGGGGCGCTTTATCAAGTGGCTCTATAACAGCGGGGTGAAGAAGATAGTCGGATACGACTTCCCGAACATGATAGAGCTTGCCAAGCAATACTTACCGATTGAGCAGTATGAGCTTACCGATTGGTTACCGATTGGCGAAACCGAGAAGCTGCGTGAACGTCAATTCGATTTGATACATAGCTCGCTGGTATTGCAGCACATCTCCGCGTCGGAAGCAGATAACGCGGTGAATCTCTTTGCTGACATTATCGCGCCGAGAGGTCTGCTGGTCATGTGGAGCCGCTCATCTATGGACCTTGCGGCGGGTACGGTATGGGACTATGTGCTTAAGCGCTTCGGGCCAATAAGCAGGTTTGATAAGAGCGCAGCGGATAAAGACCCTAACGACCACCAGCTTGTACTGTTCAGAAAATATCAGTAGGAGGATAGATGAGGCGGGCGATAGTATCGTTTGGCTTTGACAGACCGGAGATGTTGGAGGCGAGCTTTAAGTCAATCATTCGCTGCCCCGAGCATCGCGAGTATGAGTGGCATTGTTTTATCGACGGGCAGGGCAGGGTGCAGCGCAACTTCTATCAGGAAGACTATCCCGACATACGGTTCCACATACGAGACTCCCGCATCGGACTTAACGCAAATATCCTGCTCGCGTTTAAAGAGCTGTTCCAATTCCATAAATACGATTACATCCTCTACGTCGAAGACGACATCATTGTAAGCGACGACTTTATCCGCTTCTGCGAATACGCGCTTTTCAATTTTAAAGACGAGAAAATGTTTACCGTCGGGGCGCTGTCAAGAATTTTGAATACAAGCCCTGACGACGCTGCATCGGTCAAGCGGTTCGATTGGTATCATCCGTGGGGCGTAGCGATAGACAGAGATGACTTCAACCTATTCAGCGACCACATCATGCCCTATGTCACGCACCCGATAGAGTATATGAACGGGGCGATTAAGACAGCCCTTCAGGAGAGCAATCCCGAATATTACGAGCGCGAGTATAAAGACGGCGTATGCCAGAATTATACTCAGGACTGCCTGTTAAACGCAATACGGGCGATTAACCACAAGCACCAGCTTATCCCGCTTTTAAGCAGAAGCCAGAACATCGGCTTCTATGGCGTACATCAGCCAGGCGATTATAACGGAGAGGATTTGAGCAGCCCGGACACATGGTTGAAATCTCGTCACGCAACGACGAATTTTCAACCACCGTATTCGTGGGACAAACTGAACCTGATAGACGGGGTGGAGCTATGAGCCTGTATGAAAAGGTAAACCGCATAATCTTTATCCCGACGTTTCGCTGTCAGAACAGGTGCCGCTACTGCGATTACAAATGGGAGACTATAGAACAGGATAAGAGCTATAAGCTCAATGCCTTCGGTAACGAGTGGAAGATAGAGAGCGAGCTTCATTGGGCATATTGGCTCGCAACGCTCGCGCCGTTTCGCCCTTATCATTTATCCTTGACGGGAGGAGAACCCACGCTCTACACCGGGCTGGTCGATTTAATCGAACACCTGCCGCGCTCCTGCTCCTGGGATATCACGAGCAATACGATGGTTGAATATGCCATTGATAAGATAACACCGGCGAACATATTAACGTGGACGGCGAGCTATCACTATCACCACATGGATAAATTTCTCGCCAACATTAAAGTATTGCGACAGCGCGGCTTTCCCATCACGGTTACGCTGGTGCTGATGCCCGACAATATCGAGCAGGTGAAGGAAGCGATAACCGAGTTCAACAAGCACTTTCTTCGCGTCAATATCCATCCCGTTCTTAAGCAGGGCTTTAATTGGAATGAGCATAAGGATGTCTTAAATCAGATGGACGACATCATCAAGACGATTGACAGCGAGCGACTGATAAAGCTGATAAGAGATATCAGGCACGAATGGCAGCCTGATGGCGCAGTTGAGAGTTGTCCGGCTGGGAAGGAATACTTCCTCGTATTTCCCGACGGGATGGTTTACCGCTGCTACTCGCACGCGCTCGCGCGTAAGTGCGAACCAATGGCTCACATATCAGAGCTGAAGCTGAACGAGAAAGATGAGCCGTGTGATGGTGGCTGTATCTTCCCGTGCGATATCCAATGCCAGAGAAGGGAGCATCTAGTCCTATGATGGATAAACAATGGTGGAAATGTACCTACTGCGGTCATCGCTTCTATTTTGGCAATCCCTTTAAGCCCGACACCTGCCCCAAGTGCCACCGTAAGGGCGTGGAGCCGCTGAACCTAATAGTCACCAAGTAACCACCGGAGATTATGGCGATAATGGAAATCATATACAGGTGGATTTATAGGGCGAAGATACGGGCGTTTTGGAGCTGGCTTCTCAATAAATACGGGCTTGACGGAAGCACGCTGCGCGACAAGTGGCTGTCGCTATCGCGAGAAGCTCATAGAGAGATAGGGACAAGAGCTATTGACGCCTATGGCTACGGCATTAATTCGGCGCAGATACGAAGCAACTCTGACGCGCCGTGGTCAAAAAAATGGTGCTTGAGCGAGGCTATCCTGCTTGCCTGTATTCTTGGCGATATGAGCGAACATAAAGCGCTCCTGCCCGCGCAGTATCTTCATTTCGGAGAAGTCAAGCAGTACATTACGGACAGCCCGGTTGGCTTCCCCATTCATATCGCTCAGATAGTGAACGAGGAGAAGAAGTTTTATCACGCAGTCTGCGCGTTATGGATTGGACCGGGAGCTACCGACATAAGTGATTATCAGTTCTTCAGCGCAGGCGTGCCGAACATAAAGACAGACGGTTCCAATTCACAGATGCCATCCGGCTCGACCGTATCAATCGCCGAGACCGCAAAAGAGATAGTAACCTTTACGCCGGTCAGCTACGGGCCGGTCTACTATAACGGCATAGTACACTACCCGATATTTAAAACATAGGTGCTGATATGAACACGATAGGAAAGCGCAGCTATATAAACTATATCGCGCTCTTGATACATCAGATACTAAAGGCAAACGGCTTCGACAAATACACCGGCGAGGATGTCTCATTGGCGATAGATATATTCCTGATTGCGGCGGGCATTATCTTTCGCTTCCTGGCTACCCATACGGGAAAGAAGACCTTGCTTGGCTTTATTCGCGAGAAGCTGGGACTGACGATACCAAAACAGTAACCGAGGGAGGATATGTCCGAGAAGCTGAAGATACATTGGTGTGATATCGGGATGGGCATTGGTAATGCCTACGGCTATTCGACGCACGCGAGAAATATGAAGCGCCATGTAGCCGAGATTGCCGATATCTGCCCGGATGGTTATCAGAGCGTACAGATTCAGACGGCAGACAAATTCCAGAAGATAGAGGGCAAGAAAAACTATCTCTTTACGATGTACGAAGCCGAGGAGATACCGGCGAGCTTTATCAAAGGTATTAATCAGGCTGACCATATCATCGTACCATGCGAGCATAACAAGCGTATCTTTCGCCCGCATACCGATAAGCCGATAAGTGTTTGCCACGAGGGATGCAATACAGATATCTACACCTTTAAGGAGCGCTCGTTCCCGAAGGTGGTCCCGTTTCGATTCTTATGGCTGGGCGCGCCGAACCCGAGAAAGGGCTGGGAGGAAGTGGTATCCGCGTGGTGGGCGATGAACGCGAAAGACAATCCCGACATCGAGCTTTATCTTAAAACCACGATGGGGGATATCTATGAGAAGAAGTATAACGTTATCTATGACTCACGCAACCTATCGCTTAAAGAGCTGGTCGAATTGTACCATAGCGCTCATTGCTTCGTCTTCCCCACACGGGGCGAGGGCTGGGGGCTCACACTAACCGAGGCGATGGCTACCGGCTGCCCCTGTATCGCCACACAGTATTCTGGCACGGCTGACTTCTTCGACCCTTATGTGGGCTACCCCATCAAGTACGATATGCGGCGCTTCTATCACGGGCAGTACGACCTCCACACGCATAGCGCTGCGCCGAGCGTCGAGGACCTCGCGATAAGGATGGCGCACGTCTTCAACAACTATACCGAAGCGCGGGTAAAAGCGAGAAAGGCTGCAGAGCGCATAAGGTATCGTTTTACTTGGAGAAAATCGGCAGAACGTCTTATTGACATTCTAAAAGCGGATAGGTAGACGATAGGGGGAGATAAAATCGCCGCTTATAAGCCAACAATTCAGGCATCTCTTACAGCTGCGAAAGCAGAGACGGAGCGAATTAAAGCAGCTATCGCGACACTTGGCGCAGCCGTGGATAAGATAAACGCTGAGCTTTACAAGATTATGAACGACATTCGCGATTAGTTTTTAAGATAACTGATTACCTATAGAGATAATCGGGGGGGTGAGAAATAAGACACCCCTCCTTATTTCTTCTGCGTATCGGGGCAGCCAATGGTCGAAGCGATAACCAGAAAGAAAGATTGCCCGCACTACCGAAGTGTTTGTAAAAATTGTACTACTCGATTCGATTATGGCGAGCCGACGTATAAGCTCGGCTGCCTTATGATGGAGAGCTTCCTTTTCTATTACCTGAATTCCCGCACCAAGAGGTATAGCACATGGCACTAGACCTTTGCACGTTGCCCGACCTGAAGGGCTATCTCGAAGGTATGTCAAATGTCGATAAATATGACGTTTTATTGTCCAGCCTGATTACGATGACCAGCAAGCGCTTCGAGAGCTACTGCGGACGCGTGTGGGATAATAACGGCGGCAATGATATTACCGAGTATTTTGACGGCGGCGGCAAGAGTTTTGTTATTGTTAAGCGCATCCCTGTTGCTTCGGTAACGAGCTTGCACGACGATACAGCGCGGGCGTACGGAGCCGACACCCTGATTAATACTACCGAATATGTCATCTATAACGATGACGGGCTTATCGAGCTTGACGATGGCGGCTACTTCGCTGACGGGCGAAAGAACGTTAAGGTAGTCTATAAGGGTGGATATACAGCTACGACCATCCCGGAGGACTTAAAGCTCGCCTGTATTATGGAAGCTGCTAAGACCTTCGAGATGAGGAAACGTCTTGGCGTTGAGAGCCAGAGCAATCAGGGCGGCAGCGTGGTTATTGCGACCACCCCGGTTGGCCCGACTCAGCTACTCCCGGAAGTAAGGGCAATACTGAACATCTATCGCTCATATAGGCAATAAAGGTGATACCTTTTTCGCCCTATATATTCTTTCTTTGAAGATGAAGATAGAAGATAGAGCGTTGTATTCGCGTTTTATTCGCGTTGTATTTCCGTTGTAAAAAACAAGCATCTTCTGGAATATCAAGCACTTGGCAAAAATATCCTGCTCGTTTCGTAACGAAAATCGAACGAGCACTTGCTTTCAAAATTTTCAAAACCGCGTTTAAAATCGAGCAGAGCTGGTATGCGACTGAGAATCTTAACCCCGCGAGCGAGACCGCTTAAGCGCCTTAACCTTCCTGAGAGCGTTGAGCAGATATTCAAGAAGTATCTGATGAAGGCGCAGGTTATCGCCAAGCGAAACGTTACCGGCGGCGGCTCGTTTGCCCCGAGCAAGTCGCGCTTATCGGTACGGAGCGGAACGCTGCGCGACAGCATCACATGGGGATACCAGCGCGACGGTAATACGCACCGTGGCGTTATCGGCAGCAATGTAGTCTATGCCAGAATCCACGAAGAAGGCGGGACGATACGACCGAAGCGGGCGAAGTATCTTACCATCCCCTTACGGCATTTAAAGTGGAGCCAGGGACGCGAGCGCTATCAGGCAAAGAATTACAGCGCCTTTACTAACGCCGGAAGACAGAGGTGGGGTGCGGGAAATTTGGGTGTTGCACAGACGTTTATCCTTAACCGTCACGGAAGACTTTATATTATGGGCAAGGTCGGGCGCGGGAAGATAGTGCCATTATTCAGGCTGGTCAAGCAAGTCAAGATACCGAAGCGCCCTTACTTAAGACCGGCGCTGACGCAAATCGTACCTATGGTGATGAATGAAATTGGAAGACGTATCGCCAACGACGCAGCAAGATAGCGAGCTTGAATTGAAAGAGACGAGGCGCGGCAATCGCTACTTTAAGGCGAACCGCGTTTATTTTCCCTTAAGAACAAATACAGACCTAACCATTCAAATACTGTACGGGCTATATGGCAACCAGCATAAGAGAATACATAATGGACAACCTGATTGCGTCAATCAGGAACGTGAAGAAGGCGAACGGGTATGATAACGACGTAAGCGATGAGCGTGTATTTCGCGCTTCCCCGTCCGTAGATACCAACGCATTTCCATCTGTCTATGTATTCGAGGGCGATGAGATGATAGTCGAGCGCGAGATGTTCGGCTCGAATACGAAGGTCATAAAGGACATGGAGGTGCTGGTTGAAGTGTGGGATTCGAGCTATGACGATATAGCCGAGCGCATCAATTCGCTTGAAGCCGATACGATTAAAGCCATAATGGCAGACTCTACTCGAGGCGGCTACGCCAGCTATACCGAACAGACCGGCTCCACCCCGTTCTTTATCGACAACAATAATATCGGCGGGCGCATTATCGCGTTTACTATCCGCTATGAGCATAAAGAGCTTGACCCTTATTCGCTATAAGGAGATGGAATGAAGACTATCACGAATGTATATTCCTGCCCCCTGAGCCTTATCGGGATTGGAACGATAGCGCCGGGGCAGTCTGTCGAGGTAAGCGATGAGCTTGCAGCATCCTGCTTGACAGCTCCCATTTACTGGCGGGCAGAAAGCGAAGTTAAACCGGAAAAACTTGAAGCATCCATCAGCACCAAAATGGACATAAAAAAAGCTGATGAATAATTGGAGGATTAACAAATGAGCTATACCAATAAGATTCAGTTAGGGCGCGAGGCTCAGGTCTTTGTCGTACCGGAGGTCACTCCCGGAACGATGGTCCTGCCATCTGCGAACAATCTCGTCATCCCCTCTGGCGCACCAGAGTTTAATCAGAGTCCGAGCTATACCGATTCGACCGAAGTAAGAAATTCACGCTCGAAGCGCGTTCGGTTTGCCGACATGGTCCCCGCCGGGACGTGGAGCCTTCCGATGTACTGCAGACCCGCTGGCACCGCTGGCTCGGCTCCCGATGGTCACGTCCTGCTCTATGGCGCGTTCGGTTCAACGACCACCTACGCCGGTCAGAGCGTAACCTATACTCCGAAGAACATAGACCACATCTCCATGTCTATCTTTATCGGACTGAAGGACATGGTATTCGCGCTTATCGGCGCAACCGTCAACGAATTCAAAGCGAATTTCGTCAACAAGGGTGCGATTAACTTCACATTCTCTGGCGGCTTTATGACGATGAAGTGGTGCGGTAAGGCTGCTGTATCTGGTTTTTCTGCCGGTGACTTTACCGTTACCGCTGACGCAGCGAAGCAGTTTTGCGTGGGGATGCAGATTAAGATTTGGGATGACAGCGCTGGCAACTATCACAATTCCGGTGCGGGATATACCATTACCGCAGTCGGCGCGACAACCGTTTCCTGCTCCGGTATAACCGGCTACACCTATGCGGCAAACGACCATATCGAGCCGTATCTCCCGACCGGCACCGAAGTCGGTACGGCGATTGAAGCGAGAACAGGGCTGTGCTACTTCGATGGCGGCACTACCCCCACACCGATTATCTCGTCTGACGTGACGCTGAATAACGGAATTAAATATCTCGAAGACGAGATATCCTCGAATCAGTACCCGACCGCGTTTATCGCTGACCAGCGCGACGTAAAGGCGAACGTCAATATGTACCTGCGCTCCAATGACCTGAATTTCTTTAAGGAGTCTGGTATCCTCGCGTCATCCGATGCGGTTGATGTAAACCTGATGTTCAGGGGCGGGTCTGCCGCTGGCTCCCGCGTGCAGCTTGCCATGCCGCAGTCTCGCGGAACCTTGCCACAACTCTCTGGCGACCTTGAGAAGACGATGGCTGTGGAATTCAAGGGGCTTGCATCAGCGACGCTGGAAGACGAAATCAAGCTGAGCTTCTATTAAGATGAGCGTCGCATAGCCGTTAGTAGCCTAGCAAGCCAGCGAGCAACCGCCGGTCAATAGGTAGTTGTCAAGGGTGCGAGGAGGTCTAGACTCCAATAAGATACGCCCGCCTCCGTATGAAATCTACGGCTGGCGGTTATGCGACATACAATAACCCCGGAAGGGCAGCTGTTCGGAATTCCCGAATGGTTGCCCTTCATTTTTTAAAGGAGACCTATGGGACAGTTTATTGAGATTGTGTCGGATGATGAGCGGAATGTATTTGAATCTGGCGACAGCAAGATATTCTATCGCCGTTTCGACAGCGAAGTGTTCTACAAGATTCAGAAGAAGTGGACAACCAAGAAGGGTATTGATAAGCGCTCCGGGATGCCGAAGATGGAGACCGATGACAAGGCGGTTAACGATGAGCTTCTTGATTGGCTAATAGTGGATTGGAAAAACATCAAGAACCCGCAGACCGGCTCTGACGTTCCCTGCACAAAAGAAAATAAGCTGAAGCTCCCCAGCTCCATCAAGGCGGCGCTCATCGAACGGGCTGACTCTGAAAGCACACAGAACGACGCCGATGAGAAGGCACTAAAAAACTAGAACGGTACGCTGAGTTTATGCGCCAGCGTAATGACAAGACTCAGCGTACCGTTACCTGCGAAGAGTGCATCAGCATTAGAGAAGACCTCGATGAAGTACCCGACTGCGAGAATTGCAAGAACCCGGTACTCTGGCCTATCAATTACGAGGCGTGGTCAATCTATTGCATGATAGCCAATAAGTTTGTCTATGACTTCCACGCGCTCCCGCTTGTCTTCGACATCTTAAAGCCTGAGATGACGAAGCGGGAGGCGATAAAGCTACTCGAAAAACTAATACTCATCCACTCCATTATCACGCGGCATGATGAGGAAGATAAGAAACAATGAACGGTCAGACTATAGCGCTTGCGCTTGAAATAGATGATAAGGGTACGGCGGTCATAAAGAATTTCGGCGGTCAGTACGAAGCTGCGATGAACAAGGTTAAGGCTTCGTCTTCTGCCGCCGGTACTGCCATGAACAAGCTGACCTCTCATCTTGGCGGGATAGGCGGGAGAGTGTCAGGCGTTATGCGCTCGCTTACTTCGCTCAAAACGATGCTACTTGGCGGGCTTGGTATCTATGGCGTAGCACGCGCCTTTAAGACCGTTATCGACGCGTCGAACGAGCAGGAGAAGGCCACAGCCGGGTTGATGCAGTCGCTTCGCTCTATGGGGCGCTACACACCAGAGTTTGCTCAGCAGCTCCTAGACCTCGCGTCCGCGTATCAAAAAACCACTACATCCGGAGATGAAGCCACTATCGAAGGGATGAAGCTGCTCTCGATTTACAAGGGTATATCAAACGAGATGCTGCCACGCGCTACAAAAGCGATGCTGGATATCTCTGCGCTGATGGGCGGCGACGTAGCCAGCGCCGCGATGATGGTTGGTAAAGCCGCGTCTGGCATGACCTCTATCCTCCGGCGCTCCGGTATTGTCATTGACGATAATATCGGCAAGAGCGGAGACTTCGCAAAGATACTCGGAGAGATAGAGAAGCAGGTTGGCGGGCAGGCTGAAGCGCTGCGCAACTCCGGCTACGGCGGGCTGGTGGCGCTAAAGAACGCATCGAGCGACGTGCAGGAGACGCTCGGCGATGTGGTCAAGCAGGGCATCTCGCCTTTCGTTGAAGCCCTAACCAACGGCTTCTTTAAAATCAATGACCGCATACAGGAGTTTGCCAAGAGCAAGGAGTTTGAGGATAAGATAGTCGCTATGCAGGAAGCCGCCAAGAAGTGGGCGGTGCTTGCCATCGAGGGCTTCATCAAAGTGAAGCACGGAATGACCGAGCTGATTAACTTCATAGATGCACACCCGATTATTACTCAGATGGGGATAATCGGCTACTTCATTTGGGGTAAGCGCGCTATCGCCGGGGCGCTTGGAGTCGGGCTTGCTGGTCAGGCTCTAAAGTACCTTCAGGAGAATTTCGAGCGCTTGAAGATGATGGGCGAAGACAAGGTGCGCGACTTCGTGGAGTTTATGGCGAACCCGAACCCCACGGAGAAGCCGTTTGTCTTTAAGGTGGATGACGAGACCGTTATGGACGGCATCCGCGACTCGATGGCAGCGGGCGCAAAAGAAGGCGGCGTAAAAGCTCAGGACGAGTTTGACAAGGCGCTTCTCGGCTTAGCCGAAGACATTAAGGGAATCAAGACCGGCATCAAGAAGCCAGCCGAGGACTTGGGCAAGACCATCGGGCAGAACGTAAAGCTCGGCATGGATGCCATAGAGCCGTCTGACGAGTACGAAAAGAAGATGGCAGAGATTACTGCCCGGGTAAACGAGCTGACGCTTTCTGAGTACGACAACGCCGTTGCCATGCTTAAGGCGAAGGACGAGGAGTACGAGAAGGCTGGTATAAAGATAGCAGACCGGCAGCGCCTGTGGGCTGCTGAGATGTCTGAGATAGAGAAGAAGTATGGCGGTGGCTATACCTTCGAGCAGCTTAAAGCCGCGTTCGATGCCATGTATGAGAAGCAGGAGAATTACCGGGATGCGAGCGAGCGGCTTAACGCTTCGATGGTACAGCAAAGTGTCGATAATGCACAGTTGCGCCTTGAATCTTCTGAGCGCTATTACGAAGCCATCCTTAATAGCGAGAAGGCTTCGCAGCAGCAGGTTATCTTTGCGGCAGAGCAGGCGAACAGCGCCATGTCTGCATTGGTCGAAGCGGAGAAGCAGCAGAAGCTCGACGCGCTTAACGTTGAGCTTACCGAGAAGCGAAAGGCGGCGATAGAGGGAATTGACTACACGCAGTATGAAGCAAGCCAGCGCGAGCTTATCGAACGGCAGGCATCAGAGAAGATGAAGGGCTATACCCTTGACCAGCTCGACGCGGTTAAGGAGTACTGCGATAAGGCGCAGAGCGAGTACGATGAATACTGGAAAGCGATAACCACCGATATCAAAGCCGGGCTGAGCGATACCTTTAAGGGGATGCTTGACGGCGAGTCTGACGAGATACGAAAGACGTGGGATGAGATATTAGACCGCATGAAAAAATCCTACTCCGATATGGTAGCGGAGAATTTAAGCGGGATGATATCGAAGATGCTTGCCAACGAGAAGGTAGAGGAGTGGCTTGATAAGCTCGGGCTTGGCGGCTTCGCGCGGGCGTGGCAGACTAGCAAGACTCCGCCCTCCCTGCAGGTGCTTGACTTTCAGTACCAGACGCAGCTTGAACAGCAGAAGGTTCAGGAAGCGATATTGGAAAAGCTCGGCGGCAAGCTGGAGACCAATCTTTCCTCCGGCAGCATTACGAAGCTCAAGAGCGTGAGCGATATCGGCAATCAGGTCGGTGATATTTTTGGCAAGCTGTTTAGCGAGGGGGAAGCTGCGCCCGCAGAGAAAGACTTTTCTAGCTTGGATGACGCTGCCGCTGATATGTGTACCTCGCTTGATGATGCTGGCAACGCGGCTTCTACTTTCGGCGACAAGCTCAAAGGCTTCTTCGGCGCTGGCGGCGGCTTCAGCTCTATCATGGGCGCAGTCGGCGGGGCGCAGGGTATCGCCAGCACTTGGGATGAAAAGAATTATGGTGGCAGCAACCGGTGGAGCGGCGCGGCTACCGGAGCCGTAACAGGGGCGATGGGCGGGTTCGGCGTGGGGCTTGGAATACAGAGCCTCGGTATGCTCATGGGCGTTGCTGGCCCGTGGGGGCTTGCGCTCGGCGCGGTGGCTGGTTTGGTCGGCGGCTTCCTTGGCGGCGAGAACGCAGAACGTCAGGCGAAGCTCGCAGAACGCGCAACCGAATACGTGGAGGAGTTTAACGAGATTATTGAGAAGTCGTATTCATCGCTCGCAAAGATGAGCGAAGACTTTGACAGAATCATCGCCGGTAAGTGGGTGTATGCGTTCGCCGAGATTTATAATATATCCGGCTATGCAAAAGCGGCGCTCTGGTCTACCACGGCGTCACTTAGGGCGCTGAATAACGAATCGAAGGGTATGGACGCTTCCGTTGGCTCTGTGCGAAGGCTTGCCACGTCGCTTAATACCTTCGCCGCGTTCGCGCCCGAGCAGGCAGAGCATATCAACAAGATGTTAGAGAAGACGCAGAAGCTCTTTCACGAAGGGATATTAGAAGACTTTGAGAAGGGGATTCTTGATGTCGATGGCGCGATAAAGCAGCTTGTCCGTTCCGGGATGTCACAGATGGACGCTGAGATAGAGCTGCTCGGAGACGATTGGGCTGAATTCAAGATAGACTTAAATGGCAGCATAGAGACGATTGACTATGCGTCTGAGGCGTTTAACGGGCTTTATGCGGCGATAGATGAATTCAACGAGATGATTCTTGCGCTTCCCGACAGCCTTGAAGACCTTAAGAAGAAGCTCGGTCAGATATCGTACGCCATGCGCTATCTCACCAATATGTACCAGAGCTTCATTAATCTTATCGCAGATTCGGATGATATAAGAGCTTCGTGGACTGAGATGGGCGCCGCGTTTAAAGAGGGCGACTTGGAGACGCTCAGCACATCATTTAAAGAGATGCAGACCTATCTCTTGGATACCGCATCTGCCGTGCAGCAGCTCGCTGACGCGATTCGATACCTGGGCAACAAGCAGTTGGCAAGCTCGCTAACAAAGCTGTCAAGCGCACTCGCGGTCATCTCTGCCATCTTCGCCGTCGGGATGTATATCTCCGAGACTCTGATTGCGCTGAAAGATTTGAAGGAGAATATCGACGACTCCATAGACTCGATTGAGAATATGGAGCGTAAGATAAAGCGCCTGACGATTAAAGAGCTGGTCAGCGATGTCGCGCAGCTTCAGAACGAGTGGGATGATATCATCAAGCGGGCAGACTTCGGGGACATCGTTGCCGATATGGATACGCTCGCAGATGAATTCACCTACGCGATGCTTGAGATTGAGCGGCTCTTAAAGTCGCACCGCATCAGCGAAGATGAGTATCTTGAGCTTGCCGGTAAAGCGATTAAGGCATACACCGAGCAGATAAGAGACTATTTCGATGAGATACTTGAGGGCTTTAAAGACGTGAGCAAGGATATCTCCAAGAGCATACGCGAGATATCAAACGAGATGAACGGGCTTGAACCGAGGACTGCCGAAGACATCAATAAGGATATTATCTCCGCCGGTATGGAGATGGGGTCAATCGACTACCTTAAAGACCCGCAGAAATGGCTTGATAAGGCGAACGAGATTTATGGCCTCATCCTCGAAAAGTACGACGTTGAGAAAGCGAGAATCGAAGAAGAAATCAGAGCGCAGGAAGAAATAAAGCAGGCGTATCAGTCGGTTGTCGATACTATAACCTCCTCTCTGCTTGAGATTCAGACCAGCGGGCTTAACCCGCAGAGCGCACAGGAGCGCCTGACCTATTACGAGCAGGAAGCTGGCAGGCTGCGCGGGCTCATCTCTACCGAGACCGACCCATCGAAGCGAGCCGGATATCAGAGCGAGCTGGTTGATATCTTGGGGGAATACTTAAGGGCGGCAGAAGAAGTCTATCAGCGACCGTCTAATGCTTATCAGAGCATATATGCGTCAGTCGTATCTGAGCTTGAAGGTTTGCGAACCGACGCGCAGTCGAAGATAAGCGAAGCAGACGCAAAGATTATAGAGCTTCAGGGAGAGCTGAAGCAATTACAAGCTGATACTATTACCGCGCTGGGAACGCTACAGGGAGTGGTCGGTGGAGTGACGACTGCAATCGAAGGGGTGCGCGATAACTATCTTGCAAAGATAAGTCTGACCACCGTGGAAGCAAACACACTCGATACCGCCAATAAGGTCGGCGATGCGTGCAGAACCCTTAGCAGCCTTGAGACTCTTTTTAAGACGAGATTCCCGGTTGCGACATGGTGGGCTGAGCGCGGTACTCCGTCCGGCATCGGCGGGAAGGATGGAAATGTATTTACCCCGCTTGCTACCGGCATCGACTATGTACCTTATGATAACTTCCCCGCTATGCTCCACAAGGGCGAAGCTGTCATACCGGCGAAAGAAAACAAGACCGTCAACGCGCCGATTAACTTCACTATAAACGTGAGCGGCAATAGCGGCAAGTCTATAGCGAGCGAGCTTGAGAAAGAAATTAAGTGGGGCAAGCTCGGCACCGTTATCGAACAGAGAATAAGGAAGGTGGCGTAAGATGCTTAACGTATGCTTTGAGGGCGAGAACCATTTTATATTGGACACGCTATTCGGGGCTCTGGCAGTAGGCAACACGACGCTGCGGCTCTATACTAATGACATCACCCCGGGGAACGCCGATGTCTATGCGACCTATACCGAAGCGAATACCGGCTGGGGCTACTCGTCAAAGACCCTAACGCGCGGCTCGTGGACGATAACACAGGGCAGCGGAAGCACCAAGACCTACTGCACCTATTCAGAGCGCACGTTTACATTCGCGACGTACAGCGGGTCGAATGATTACATCTATGGGTATTACATTACCTTTAATGATGGAGCGAACCGGCTTCTGCTCGCTGAGCGATTCGCGAGCAGGCAGCTCGTATCATCGGGGCTTACCATAAAGATAACCCCTAAAATCCAGCTCTCGGACTTCGCTTAATATGGGCAAGATATATTATCCACATGAGGGGCAATTCGTATTGCTTGATACCCTGTTCGATGACCAATCGTTTCTTGACGTATATCTCTGCTTGTATCAGAACGACTATACGCCGACCGTCGATAGTACCGTTGGTAATTTTACGGCGTGCGTTTATACCGGCTATGCGAGCAAGCAGCTCAACCGTGGGTCGTGGACGCTAACGCAGGGGAGCGGTGATTCGAGAAGCTATGCGTCATACGCGCAGCAGGTATTCACCTGCTCGTCGAATCCATCCCCCACGCAATATGCTTACGGGTATTACATTGCCATCGGAGCCGGCTTGACGTGGTATATCCTTGCGGCAGAGCGATTCGCCACGCGCCAGCAGATAAGCACGAACACGACAATAGCCATAACCCCTAAGATAACTCTTGGTGATTATACATGATAGAATATCGCAATCATCGTGGCGAAGAAGTTGTATCTGAGAGACGACGGCGCATGGTATTCTCTACCGGGATGCTTCAGTACAGCGACGGTAATGGCTGGTACGATATCGACACGACGCTAAGAAGCATCGGCTCGGATTACTGGTTTATGTGCAAGGCTCCGTATGCCTGCTATATCCCGAAACGCGCCGATACCGGAATCCGCTTTGAGAATGACCAGCATGGGTTCTCGTGGATACCGGAGTGCCAGCCGGTCGAAGGGGAATTAATAGACAACAATGTTGCTTTCTATAAGAACGCATTTGCCGATGGCGTACACCTCAAGCTCTTTGCCGGTAACAATAACTTTACCAAGCTGATAATTATCGAGAAGCCGCCGGTGACGATACCGGACTATCTCGAATTTAAGTTTCGGATGCCATACGATAACCTGTCGGCGCTACACAACGATATGCGCGAGCTTCAGCTCGGTCAGCTTGATTGGGTGCGTGGGCTTATGAAGCTCTCAGAGAATACCGAGAGCGCGTCTTATATATGGCAGGCAAGGGTATTCGACGAGACGGGGCGCAGCATACCTATCAGCCTCGGCTTCGAGATACGCAACGGCGATATGTATATGATAAAGCGCATATCGCGCGAAGTGCTTGAGTCGTTCGCGTATCCGATAATGACAGATGCCAGCTCATCGTTTATCGCGGGTACGGGAGACGGGTATGTAACACTATACTTCGCTCGCTCATGGACTTCCGGGCACAATGCGGCCAGCGGGTCATCCGCTGATTATACATCAGGCTCGTGCTTCGCCGGAAGTTTCTCCGCGTCACCCATAACCTTCAGTCGCGCCTTCTTCCCGTTTAATACTACGGGATTGCCATTAAACGCGCAGGCGCTGTCAGGCAGCTTTGTCGTCAGGTTAATGCAGGGAATTGAATATGGCTATCTGCGCATGACCGAGTGCTTTCAAGCGAGCAACACGCAGCTTGTTACCGGCGACTATGAAGACAATGGATACGACTCTGGATATGAGCAGGCGGCTCGTGCGAAATATGAACCGACCGTAGCTGGTGCAGCAGACAAATCGCAGACCGGTGGTCAATGTACCTTTACGCTTGATACCACCGGATGCAACTGGATAAAATCAGATACATCTACGTGGACGAAGCTCGGCATCCGCTCGCGCTACGATTGCGAAGATGTAAGGGGAAGCGCTTATTATTCGATATACACATCAAACGATTCCAATTCAGCATACCACCCGAAGCTCTCTATCGAATATCAGGTTGATTACGTACACCAAGACCCCACCGGATATCTCGGCTGGGGCGGCACGATAACGCCGTCAATAGAAACGAAGACGACCGGCGCTGGCGGGATTGGCATCGGCGGAACGGCAACTATAGTACGCCCGGTGTCTTATGATACATCGTACGCCGTTAGCCTTGCGAGCGACATAAAGGGCATATCGTCAGCCGTTGCTTCAAGCACCAAGTTATCACACACCATAAACGATGCGGTAATAGATTATAAAAGGCCATATCTCAAATGGATGAGCATGACCTCAGCAGAGGTTAATATAAGCATAGTGTGGGAAGAACCGATAGACACGATACTGCTCTATAACTGTAATTTCACGCAGTTCTCTATCGAGGTAACAAATATCACCGGAGGCTTTCTTACTATACAAGACCCGAATACAGGGTTCTATAATGGCATCGTAAGAATCAATAAAACGCCGAGTGGCATCTATGCGCCTAATACCAATTACGCCAAGATAATCATTCCCAGCCAATCGCGCACCGATGGCGCTGCGTATTATTCTATTGGCTCTATCGTCGGTGCTATAAGAAACCAGCTTGCAACGCCGCCGAAGTATCCATTTAAAAAAGAATTCATAGAGCCGATACGCCGTCTTGATTTTGAAGGCGGCTCGTGGGAGACGAGAAAAGCCGGGAATAACTACCATATGCTTGAGTATAACTGGGATGCTGTCAGCCCGACTGATTTTAATACCATCAGAGATGTCGTGTGCGAGGCTGACATAACCGGCGCTGTCATCGTGCATGAACGGTGGAGCGATTATGAAGCCATTTATCTCGGCTCGTTCGTAGGCGACTTTGACTATACCGAGTACAGAAACAGATACTCTACCCAGCTCGTTATAAGGGAATATAACTGATGTCGCTTTTAGCAATATACGGCTCAGGCATAATGACGGTATCTAGCGGGACGATACAGGTCGGTGGAGCCGATGCGTCAAGAGAAGGATACCCGTTCTCCAATGCTTATACCGAATGGAAGAAGCCGTGGCTGGAATGGCAGAGCGCTTACAGCAGCAGCGCAGCTCACTCGGTTGCGCTTAACTTTACCGGAACGAGCGTCGGGCTTATAATTCTTGGCGCGAATTTCGCCACAATAAATTTCAATTCAGGAAATCACACGCTGAACAAGAACAGGGCGGTCGGTGATTACCGTACGTGCAATCTCGCTATTACCGGCACCAGCTCCATATCGCTTACTATACCGGCGCAAGCTACCAGCGAAGGGTATTTTAAAATCGGCTGCATCGTACCCATCTCTACATACTACGGGATAGGGGATGGCATCTATCCTGTATCATATAGTCTTAAGCGACCAGCTAAAGAAAGCGCTACTGAGAACGGGCGCTTTATAAAGCAGGCTGATGGCAGAAAGCACCATATACTTGAGTACGCAAATAAATACCGGAATTATAGCTACGTGTCATCAGTCAACGGCTTAAAGCAGTCCATAGGACTATATGAGCCATTTTTCTTTTGGGATTATTATCGGACATCTAAAATCTATCTGGTTAGACGCTTACCCGATATGACATATATTGAGCGCGGGAACCATGACTTTCAGTATGCGCTAAGAATGGAGGAGCTGGCCTAGTGTATCTAGTGACTCTTTGTAGGATAACGCCGTGGAGTATTATGACCTCTGCGGCTGATATCTGGTATCTCAATATGTGGTGGCGCTCGCGCATTATCAGCGTCGAAGGTGACGTGTCGTCTCTGCCAGACCTGCATATAGGCAAGGTAGTTTTTAACCCAATTACCATTACGCTTGATAATAGCGATAGCTTTTTTAATAGCTATTTCAATTCAACGGAAGCCCGTGGCGGCGAGCTGCTCGTCAGATATTATAATAAGGATGATAATAGTGTCATAGGGTTGCCGCAATACTACGCCATAACCGATGTAACTATTACGAGAGAGCATTGTATCATAACCGGCAACCCGTACACCCCCGGCGCGTTCGATTCTATCATACCCAAGGCATCAATACAGAAAAGCATCTTCGGGGATTACGTGGATGAGTCGTCTATCGGGAAACCGATAAGCACATGGTTTGGTCTGTCAAATAACGTCCCGCTTTATTCTATCTATGAAGGCGGCACCGGCGATGATTACCACCATGACTTTCTTATAGGGTATGGCACCATCGCGGCAACGACCTCTGAGGTTACTATAACCCGCGACGGCGTAGAAGCAGACGCCGGTTCATTCACATTATATGACGGATCGCAGGCTTCCCCATACGCAGGGTACGCATTTGTGCGCTTCGATAGCGAGCAGCGCGATGGCAACGGGAATCTCTATGATACGAGGATTCATAACCTGCGTGGGGTTTTAATTGGCGGGGCATATACCTTCAACCCCGTTTCGTGCTTTAAAGAATTTCTTACGAATACAACGTGGGGCTTGGGAATAACGGTGGACAGCGCTACGTTTACCTCTGCCATCGCTCAATGCAACGTAGACCTAACTATAACCAACGGGCTGTATGATTTTAAGAAAGCATCTGAGTGGATAGACTGTTTTCTTGCCGCTTGCAATTATTCCATATTCGCTGCCGGGGAAAATAAAATATATTACCCGTCGCTGATATCGACAGTAAGCGCGACATTTGATAACCATAACGCTACCGACTTTCAGCTAAGAAAGAGAAGCGCGAATGACTATTGCAGCACCATAAATCTACACTATGCTCATAATCTGAAAGATAATACGGATAGTGTCGAGAGCGCTTCTACCGGAAAGTCTTTTGGTATCGTTCAGGATTATTATTCACCGTTTACAAAAGAGCAGGCTGGAGCGAATGTCATAGCGACTCTGCTTAAGAACAGATACATCTATCAGGATAATGTTATCGAATTCACCACCGGCGAGGATGGATACGTGCTTGCCGTCGGCAATATCATATCGGTAACGCTTGCAGACCTCGGGTTATCTGATAATCAATTTGAGATAATAGAAATAGAAAAATCATCAGAGAGCGTACGCATAAAAGCGGCGTCATATTCACACGACGTATTTCAAGGAACGTAACCGAAATGGCATTATCGCGTAGTGCCATTAATAACAAGTAAAAGGAGATATCTCACATGGACAAGATTAAAACGATTCGCGGATTCGCGAGAATCCAGCTTAAGAATCCCGACGGCTCGGTAGCACACGAGACCAGCTTTGAGAATAACTTTATGGACGGCTTCCGCAATCAGGTGCTTACCGCTATCGGCAACGGCACCGGAACTGTTACGAAGCCGAGCTATATAGCCATCGGCACCGGCACCGAGCCGGGCGTGGCTGCCGCGTCGCTCCCCGGCGTGCTGTCTGATATGGTTGCCATCGCGCTTTCGCAGGTATCTGCAAGCTCGCGGCTGCGGCTGACCGCTTCGTTCGCGTCGAACGTAGCCACCGGCAATATCAGCAACATGGGGCTTTACACTAGCAACGTAAGCAACAACGGGCTTGTCGCCGGTAATACCTTTGCGGCTTCTTTCGCAAAGGCAAGCAACCAGGAACTGTCCGTTACCTACGACATAACCTTCGCGAGCTAACCTATGAATATCGACATCGGATGTGGTTCTCATAAGACTCCCGGCTTTGTCGGGATAGACAGGGAAGCATACGATGGCGTCGATATCGTTCACGACTTGAATTACGGATTGCCAATCCCTGACAATTCGGTAGACCTCGTGCTTGCATCGCACATACTTGAGCATCTTCCCGATACGGTGGAGATAATGCGAGAGATATGGCGCGTGTGCAAGCACGGGTCGCAAGTCGCTATATCGGTGCCGTACTATAAGTCAATCGGTGCGTGGCAAGACCCGACCCACGTCAGAGCGTTTACCGAAGCCACCTTCTATTATTGGGACCCGGAGCATCCGCTGTACGGAGTCTACCGATGGAAGGAGCGCTTTAAGGTACAGAGTATCCAATGGGCTACGGCTGGTAATTTGGAAGTTGTGCTTGTCGCGCTGAAAGATGGAGACATCGAAAAGAATCAGGAAACCGCGCTTCGTGGAGAGAACCTTGACAAAGCCATTAAAAGAGCAAAGCCAAGACGACAAAAGAAAAAGTCTGACGCAGGTATTTGAACAGTTTTCTGATGAGGTAGTTTTTAACTATAAGAAGTGGTCAGGCAGAGTAAAGCTGATGGTTGGTGTGCCTGCCATCGAAGCGCCCTCGTGGTGGTTTGTCCTAGCTATGCAGGGCATCGCCTATCCCCCGAATTGGACGAAGCAGAATCAGATTGTGTGGGGACGAGAGGTAGGCGACGCAAGAAACCATATTGTTGAGCAGGCGATAAAGGCCAACGCAGAGTATCTTCTGTTCCTTGATGACGATACCATGCCGCCGCCGAATCTATTTATCAAGCTCCTGAGCTTGAAGAAGGATATTGCAAGCGGTCTGTATTGCACCAAGACGCTCCCTTCTTATCCGCTCATCTTCGAGCGAGAAGGGGAGGGGTGCTTCGGCGATTGGAAGCTTGGTGACTTGGTAAGGGTGTGGGGATGCGGGATGGGCGCGACGCTTATCAATATGCGCGTCTTTACCGAGGGCAAGATAGAGAAGCCGTATTTCAAGACCGAGCGACTTGCCGCCTATAAAGACCCGGAGACGCAGGGCTGGTATTATCGTTCAGGCACAGAAGACCTTTACTTTCTCGACAAGGCTATGCACGCCGGATATGAGACCTATGTTGATACGTCGCTGCATTGTTACCACTTCGATAGAAACAGCGGCATGATGTATCCGTTCGGCACCTTTGAGGAATGGTACGAGAGAGGCGATTGGAGAACGTAAGACATTTTGCACGATAGCTATAAGCGCCGTTACCAATGTGTAGCGGCGCTTTTTTTAGGGGCTGAAATGAAAAGAGCTTTGTTGATTATCTTATTGCTGCTGATACCGAGCGCAGCTTTGGCCGCTGGCAATACCAATAGCCTGACATCGCTTCAGCTAGACTTTGCCGCCAGAACCTCCCCTTCGTCATTTAACGAATATCCAGACGGCACTACGCACACAACGGTTTTAAATGACGATTCCACATCCACATACTTTGATACCCTGTCATGCTTCCCCGAGCCATGCACCGAAACCTTTGCTGTGTATGATTATGAAGACGCTTATCAGTATGGCGATATCGTTGGAGTGCTGGTAAAGGTAAAAGCCAAAATCACCACCGGCGGCAGCAAGAATATCTATATAGGGCCATCGGGATACACGCAGTCGCTTTCAGTCAGCTCCACCGATTGGACGACCTATGAATATTTTTTTCCCACAGACCCATCTGATTCTGGCTCGTGGACGTGGGATGATATCAACAACCTTTCGATTGATATCTCCATGTCGAATGCCACGCTGCAGGTATCAGATGCCTATGTATATGTCGTTCGCTCGTACGCATATCTGAGGCTTGATGGCAAGGCTGGATATTCCTCGTGGCAAAGTGCTATGAGTGATTTTACCCAGAAGCTCTATGGCAATTTTACGCTCTATATCATGCCCGGCACATATCAGGAGACGGGGCCGCCCGACACCGTTCGCGTAGATTTAAATGGGAAGACCTTTCGCGTTAAGCCTTCCGATAATTCACTTTATCCTATATCATCGACAGGGAACACCGGCGTAGTGTTTAAGTATGTATCCACAAGTACAAACCCTTTCTTTAAGAAGTCCGGTGGTACCACATCCGGGGATGTCATAATCGAAGGTATCAGCGTTGATGCTTCCGGTTCATCCGGTCAGGGCTTTAATATCTTTACGCTGGAAAACCCATCACCCGACAGGCTTATCATACGCAACTGCGTAATACGCGGCGCTGACCTTTACCGCAGCCCATCGTATGGGATATACATAAACACCCCCCGCCCATCTGCGTCGCTGATGGCGTATAATAACTTTATTTACGATATGGATGATGGTATTAACATCAGCCGATTTGCCAGCTCCAATACCCGCTCTTATATCTTCAACAATACGATAGCATCTTGCCACGACGACGGGATATCTGTCGGCGGTCATTCTAACGTCTGGCTGTATAATAATCTCTGCTATGATAACGCAACTGATTTTGACGGCATAGCCAACGCAACCGGATATGGGAATCTATGCAAAGACAGAACCTGCAACGCCACTTCGTTTGGTAACGAGGGCAGCGAAACACAAAGCTCAACGCTTGACGCTAACGCAGACTACGGCACACAGCAGCTTATCCTGAGCGGAACCGGCAGCGGTTGCTCAGGCACATCTCATTACGATTATATAAACGATTGGAATAATGGCGACTGCGGCACCTGCTACGTTTCTGAAACCGGCTCCACTTATAAAGAGGATTGCTACGACCTTACCACCATGAGTGCCGTGGCGAATAAACATATAAGCAGAATCGTAGTGGGGTGGAATTACGCACACGACGGGGCCGCCTCTATCCAATCCTGCATAAGCGACGGAACGAACAAGGTATGCGCGACAGAAAACAATTACTCTGAATCGGCGTTTACGTGCCGCTATGATACCGATAGCTATTATACCAACCCCGCTGGCAATCCGTGGTCATGGGATGACTTAGCCAATCTGAAGATGTGCTTTAAAATAAAGAATGGTGCTTATATCGGATACGGCTATGTCTATGTTTATTACGTCGATGATAACGGCAACCAGATGCAGAAGACGGTCACTTTTACCGACCCGGAAAGTACCGCCGAGAATATAACCGAGTATTCCGTTCCGTCTAACAGTCCCGGCGTCGATATGGGTAGAAGACCCTACAACGATAATCTTGTAGCGTGGTACAGGTTTGAATATGGAGCGCTTACCGTAGATAGCGCAGGAGATTATGACCTGACCGCAGTCGGTTCCCCGGCAAATAGCTTCGCCGCGCAAGAGGGATATGGGGCTGTCTATTTCGCGCAGAATACCGCATACAAGGTATTGCACGCCAATCTCAATTCTTCATTCCCCGGCTATACCGCGAACGGCTCGGATATGACTGTCTCGTTTTATTACAAGCCTAATAATACGGCAGAGGCATATCTCGTTTCTTACTTTTCGTGGTGGAGCGAGGAGAAATACTGGCGCTGGTGGGTAGAAAAGACAGCGAGCGGAACCGTACAATTCTCTATCGTTAAGACCGACAACTCCATAGATTCCGTCGTGTCAACGGCGACGTTAAGCAGCGGCACCAATTATCATATCGCAGTCACTTATGATAAGGACTCGCCATATACCGCGACGATGCGCATCTGGAATGTTGATACCAACACGCTCGTGGAAAACATCACGGATACGCTCGCCGCGTTTACCGACGCAGCATCAGAATCGAATTTCTACATTAACAGCGTCTTGGCTGGGGAATCGTATGACGAGGCCGGAACCATAGACGATGTTCGCATTTATAATATCGTCTTAAGCGCAAACGAGATAGACCTTCTGCGCGACTTAAATAAGGATTGCTTTAACCGACCACGCGGGACAACCACGCTTGATGATAACGGTGATTATGATATCGGTGCGTATGAATACATAGCGCCCCGCGATTTTTATATAGCAAGCAGCGGTGGTAGTAATACCAACAGCGGATTGAGTGGCTCGCCGTGGTCAGACTTTTCCAATCTAGACTATCGCGTTTTGAATCCCGGCGACGCAGTCAAGCTGGACAAGGGCAGCACATGGGACGATACTCTGAACGTCAGGGGTGTTGGCTCAGGCAGCACCAGCACGCGCTCTGATTATGTTAAGGTAACGACCTATGATAGCGGCAACAATCCGATAATCGACCACAACGGGACAGATGCCGACTGCATATATGTGGTCGGATATAAGATAGCCCTTGATAATATAGACGCGAGAGAAAGCAAGCGATACTTCTATGGAACCGTAGAGAACAGCAACGCAACCTATCCCGGCGCTGGAATCCATATACTTTGCAGCAACCAGATATACCTTAATACTGTAACCTCCAAGTATAACGGTATAAATGGAAGCTCTTACCAGAATGACGGATGGGCGCAGACACCGGGCTTCTTCATAAATTGGAGCAGCTATATAAACCTTGATTCCTGCAACGGAAGCTATAATGACGGCGACGGGCTGAAAGCGTACAATTCACCGCACGTTACTATCGCAAACAGCACATTTAATTACAACGGGCGCGTCGGTGGCTATAAGCATGGTCACGGTATAACCATCGGCGTCGAAGATGAGCAGCACTCGCCTTACGCTACCATCACCGATACCGAGTGCAGCTATAACGGCTTCATCGGGATAGACGTCGGGATGTATAATCTTCTTGATGGCTGCTCTGCTCACTATAACGGCGGCGGCTGGTCAACGCAGCAGCTCTTTATTTGCCAGGGAACCAATACCGACCTCGCTGTTGGCGACAGCGTCGTGCAGGACACGACCGGCGCCACCGGCACCATTTACACTATTAACGACTCATCTTATACCCGCGCCGGTGCTACAAACTGGATATCAATCAGACCCGATGGATATAATGCGTACTGCGAAGATGTGGACGACCCCTATAATTGCTGCACCGGCTTAGGTACCGGCACCTGTGATTTCAATGATGACAACGACATAAAAGAAACGACCGACGCGAATGACAAGTGGGTGCCGACCAATGACACCGGCGTTACGTTCAAGACCGACCCGCTTGCATCGGGAGGCGGTATAGACCTCACCTATGCCGATGAATCCATAGTGCGATACAGCATGGCGAATTATAATATCGTGCATCCCGATAAGGCAGATGCCTATGGCTTCAATATCGACAACGGGACAGATAACGCTATAGTACATCATTGTATCGCAGTGATGAACGACGGCGCTGGCTTTGAAACCAATGTGTGCGGTCAATCTTCAGACTGCACCGCAGCGGATACCCCTTACGATTGCTGCACCGGCGACGGCACCGGGACGTGCGCCGCACAATTCTATAATAATCTCGCCTATGCCAACACGCAGAACGCTAACCACTCAGGCGGCTTTACTATTGGATTCAACTACGCGAATGAGCCGCTCGGCAAGGTGATAATGAAAAATAATATCAGCGTATGGGACAAGCGGGCTTCTCTTGTCGCTATGGCATACACCGACAATGATTTGATGACGCTTGACAATAATATCTACTGGATGGGTTCAAATGACGATGTGATTATCAGGTGGTCGGGCAAATCATCTGGATGGCCCGGAACGGAAACGTTATACAAGGCATCGCACGCCAGCGACCCTGACTTTGCTGATTTTAAGGCGCTGGGTGGATATGAAACCAATGGCTTTGCGCAAGACCCGCTGATATATGATATCACCAGCGTCGGCTTCGCATTTCGCCAGACATCTCCCGCTATTGATAAAGGGGTGGATATTTCCAGCTTGCTGAGCTGCACTCCTGCTACGTCATGCACCACCTTCTCGAATTGCTGTAAGGATTCGTATGATACGCTCATCCCGATAGACGGCGACAATGATGCTACGGCTGAATGGGATATCGGCCCCTATGAATGGTATCAGGGAATCGAGTGGGGCAAGACCGGCAGGACAACCGGATATGACTTTCGCGGATGGACTGAATACGGGTGGGCTGGAACGGGGCGGGTGAAGGGCGGCACGGATTCTCAGTCAGGCTCAATCGAGCTTGATGATGGAGAGTACCTTTACAGCACGGTTAAAGACACCGGCAACACTCGGTTCAAATCTCTTACGCTTGGGTTAAACGCTACCGGCAGCGGGATACAATGCTGGCGCGGTTCCAGCACGAAGTTTAATGCTACCGACACAAGCCCGGAGTGGGAGCAGTATATTGGCAAAGTAAATAAGACGTGGCGTTATGTTCAGATAGGGCTTGTAAACGGCGCATCGTGTTCCGTTCTGCCGTAACCGGCGCGGGAGACAACCGTGGCTACGTATGAAATCCAAGACCTCACTTTTACTATAGATGAGCCGGAAGCGTTAATAGCCGAGGCGATATCGCTTGACGAGGTGCTTAACGAAGAACGCGGCATGAGCCTCGCCGAAGCGCTTTCCTTTTCGCTGACCCCGGTGCAGGCAACTACCGGCGTGCGAGTCATTAAGCCGCTCGGTATCTCAGAGAGCAGAAGAACCGGCATCGGTCTTGTGCTTGCCGATATCGCTTCTCTATACAGCGACATCAGAAGCGGATATGGTCTATCGCTATCTGAAGCAGCGGTAATGGGAGAGGAACACGCAAGCGGAATAGGCTTGCTGATAGCAGAAGCGCTTGGCGCGACAGAGGGCTTTGTCAGCCGCATCGACAGGGCGGCGAGCGATAACCTCGCTTTATCTTCTGCGCTGAATAGCCTTATCAGCAAGATATATGAGCAGAGGACGGACGCGCTTAATGTCTCCGACGCGCTCTCATCGCAGCTTAAGGAATACATCTTCCACAATATCGAACAGGCGCTCAGTCTATCCGATACGCTGAATGGTATCATCACAAAGCACTACCAGCAGACGCTTGATAATATCACGCTCACCGAAACCTTCTCGCGCCAGATACTCATCAAATCATACGAGAGCATCTCTGAGGCGATGAACGTCGCTGCGTCGCTGGATGCTATTATCAGCAAGCAGTACCAGAGCCTATCTGAGCGGATGGCTATAAATGAAGGGATAAGCGGAATCATAACCCGCTATTACCAGAGTGTGGCTTCCACGCTACAGTTAAGCGAATCGTTTACCACGCAGACGCTTGATAAGCTATTCAACGGGCTTTCAGAAACTCTTTCAATCGCTGAGAATATCGTATCGGTTATCAGCAAGCGCTTCCACGATATCGCCGAGAACCTTTCCCTTGGCGAAGCGCTCAGCGAAGAAATAAAGACAAAGTCTTATGAGCAGATAGCCGAAGTGCTTTCATTAAGTGACGCGCTCTATGCCCTGATAAGCAGGCATTATCAAAGCGTGACTTCATCGCTGACGTTCTCAGAAGATTTTAGCAGGCAGATAAAGGAGTATGTCTTCCAAGCCGCAGGACAATCCGTGAGCCTGGGCGAGCTGCTTACCTCCCTGATAAATAAATACTATGCTGAGATGGGCGCTCCGATATTGAGTATCGGCGAAGCGCTGGCAGCAGCTATCAGTAAAGAATACGAATCAAAGAGCATTACCGAGCAGATGAATCTCGGCGAAGCGCTTACCGGCTTATTCAGCAAGCTCTATATGGCGATGGCTGAGCCGCTCGAAGCGATAGAATCTATCGGCTATCGTCTAGGGAACGAAGCTGGCTTAAGTCAGGCGATTAGCATGGGGGCAGGGGTATATAGTCTGCTCGAAGTCCTGCTGAATAAAGGCGTTATAGACGCAATAGGGATGCTCTCGACGCTCGACCGCCAGCTGGTTATCAAGACATCGCAGAATATAGAGGAGGGCATGGGGCTAAGCGACGCCCTCGAAGCCCTGCGTTCTAAGTGGCATCAATCGCTGACACACGCGATGCGGCCCGGTGAATCTCTTTCGCAGGCAATAACACACGCGTATAATAGTATCGCCGAAGCCATATCCTTAAGCGAAGATATTGCCGCTATAATATCGAAGCATCACGAAAGTGTATCGTCTCAGCTTTCTATCGCGGAGGAATTAAACGGGGTATTAAGCAAGCTCTATCTTTCTATCGCCGAGCCGCTTTCTGTCAGCGAAACTATCGACGCCTTCGTTCAATCTATCGACCAGCTCTATCACACCCTATCTGAGCCACTTGGCGTACAGGATGAGCCACTTGGCGTTATCAGCAAACAGCATCAGGCGATGCAGTCAGTCATCTCGCTGTCGTCTTCGCTCGCGCAGGACTTGGCTTCGATAGAAAGTTTGTATCGCTCGCTTCAAGAGGGAATCGCGCTCGGCGAATCTACCGACCATTATGTGACCAGATTGTATCAGGCTTTGCAGCAAGCGCTCAACCTTAATAGCGCACTTGAAAGAAGCATCCTAAATATCGGATTTATTGAGGCTTCTCTCTCTGATGGGCTAGTGATATCAGAAGCGCTTTCCCGCCTGATTAACAAGCTGCACTACGCGCTGGACGAAGCGATAACCGTCAACCAATCGTTCATCGAAGATATCTACACGATACTCAATTTATTCGAGGACAGCGGCGGGGCGATGGGGATTGGCGGCTCGGTATCTTACGGGCTGGGGAATTGGTACCAGCAGATTCTCCACGCGCTTGAGCTGCGCGACGTTCTTACGCGAGAAGCTGGCAACTGGTATCAATCGTCGTCTGTCGTCCTCGCTATCGAAGACTTTCTTTATAATTCTGTATTCAGTATCGAAGCGATATCGCGCCACTCGTTCTATAAGAACGCGATACCGTCTTTCAAGAAGCAGAGAACAACTACCAGCTTTCAGGCGAGAGGATAATATAATGGAGTCTTTCTCAAAATACCCATCAGAGTCTTTTACTATTGATACAGACTTCTCCGACGTTCTTGGAACCGGCGAGACGATATTATCTGGCACGTCAACCGTAAAGGTGTATCAGGATAATAGCGCCGAGACAGAAGTGACAAGCTCTATGATAGAAGGCTCTGTATCGGTAAGCGGAACGAAGCTACGGGCGAGAATAAAGGCTGGCTCTGAGGATACCAATTACTTTGTAAAGTGGACTGCTCTAACCTCTGCCAATAACACATTCGAGAATATAGTCAGGCTGCGCGTCTTACGTCAGATAGGAACATAAAAAAATGGGGCGAGATTTCGCCCCATATCCCTCACAAATCCAGCTTCTCGAATTTCCATTCATCGTAAAACAAATCCCATTCAGCAGCGATATCCGTTCCGTCGTTTGTATTGATGCGGCAAGAATCGCCACGCACCTTAGTGACTGGACCGATAACCAGATTGTGCTTTCTCTCTGATAGCTCCCTTCTTCTTGCCACGACATAGTCTCCTACTTGCGGTATGTGTTCTACCATTTGAATCACCTCCCTTAGCGTAAGTAGGTTACGCATACATAGTAAACGTCGTTTGACTTATGGACATATAGCTTGCGGTGCGATTGAAGATAAGCTCTATTCCAAAACGTAAGCATCTGCATCACCTCGTTATCGCGTGCATTGGTTTACCGCCGATTATCGCTCGCTCGAAATGCTCGTCCTCACACTCCCGGTATCCGTCGGAGCGCCCCTTCCAGTATTCATCCTTAAGGCAGTTGGCGCACGGCTCGATTCTCACCGTCATATCG
>ERZ795030.1065-NODE-1065-length-39342-cov-26.320106_pt1 | contig 39342 bp, 32 predicted proteins | sample MGYA00375122_ERZ795030 | MGnify/ENA primary metagenome ERZ795030 (study PRJEB30165, sample SAMN05720146) | activated sludge metagenome | isolation source: anaerobic digester from wastewater treatment plant | place: Japan | collected 2015-04-20 ... | reverse complement strand
TGGAGTTTTTCAGTGTGGTGATTTACTGGCTTATGACGGCGGGCCAAGAGATGAGGGGGGGTAATTTTACTGGAAATGGTGGATATTATTTGACAAAGGATTTTGGTGATGGGGGTTGCTGGTTTATGGATAATTTAAATGCTGGAGACTTTGAGTATGGTAAAAAAAAGTGTTTTAATAATGAACCAGGGGCTTGTGATGCCGAAGGTGGCCTTTATACCAAAACTCAGGCATTGGCCCTTTGTCCTTCCGGCTGGAGTGTACCAGGGGTGAATCTGCTCCCTAAAGTTTTTAGGGAGTTAGACTTTCATGCCTCTGGTTTTTGGGAGAGTAGAGTCGGTTTTGTCAGGACAGCTTACTTAGTTACGGCAGATATTGATGATAACAAAAATCCTTATTTTTATAATCAAGGCGGCCCTAGTGCTCACTACCCTGACGATGCTGCTTCAGTGCGCTGTGTACTTTATAAGTAACAAGCACTCTTGACAGCCTTCTTTATTCGTGTATAATAAGAAACACAATTTACGCTTAATGTTGGTGCGGCCAACCTCTTAAAAGACTTATAATTTTTGCTTAGCAACCTTTTTGTTGTAAGTAAAGGTTATAAGTTTTTGTAAACTTATAGAACTTTGACAATTAAATATTTGTTAGATCAGATAGCAATATAAAAAACAAAAATCCATAGTTCTTGAAAATAGAATTGTGGGAAAATCTCGTTAAGGGTCTATGGTGGATGCCTTGACTCAAAGAGACGATGAAGGACGTAGCAGCCTGCGATAAGCTTCGGGGAGGTGGCAAGCAACCTGTGAGCCGGAGATATCCGAATGGGGTAACCTCACCTGTGGAAGACAGGTGGTCCGCCAGCTGAACACATAGGCTGGTGAGACGACTACCCGGTGAACTGAAACATCTTAGTAACCGGAGGAAAAGAAAAAAATAATGATCTCTAATCAAGGGCTAGCTGCTTGTTGGCAGATAGTGCTTGATTAGAGATTCTGATTCCCCAAGTAGTGGCGAGCGAACGGGGATGAGCCTAAACCTAGTTAACTGCGTTGGCGGAAGCTGCTTTCGGGTAGCGGAAGTCAACTGAAGGGGCTAAGCCCAGATGTTAACTGGGGGTTGTAAGATTGGCATACTGACTACTTAGTTTGGTCAGGCCAAGTCATAAAAGTTTGGAGTTAGCTGAAGGAGCTGGAAAGCTCGGCCAAAGACGGTGATAGCCCGGTAAGCGAAAATTTCAGACTCTTGGTGATGCTGATTCTTAAGTACTGCGGAACTCGTGAAATTCCGTAGGAAGCTGGGTCGACTATGACCCAAGGCTAAATACTCTTTGAGATCGATAGTGAACTAGTACCGTGAGGGAAAGGTGAAAAGCATCCCGGTTAGGGAGATGAAATAGTACCTGAAACCGTAGACTTACAAGGAGTCGGAGCCTGATGCCGCAAGGTATTGGGTGACGGCGTGCCTATTGAAGAATGAGCCAACGAGTTTGTTGTATGTGGCTTGGTTAATCTCGCGAAATGAGAGAAGCCAAAGTGAAAGCGAGGGTTAATAGCCCGTAGGCCGCAAGGCCGGTCGCATGCACAAGACCCGAAGCCGGGTGATCTATCCATGGTCAGGTTGAATCTGGGTGAAAGCTCAGAAGAGGACCGAACCGGTTGGTCGTGCAACACCATCGGATGAACTGTGGATAGCGGAGAAATTCCAATCGAACTCGGCAATAGCTGGTTCTCCTCGAAATAGTTTTAGGACTAGCCTCAAGCGCTGACTATGGGGGGTAGAGCACTGAATGAGGGTGGGCCGCAAGGTACCATCTTTAAACAAACTCCGAATACCCATAGGTGTAGCTTGGGAGTCAGACTGCGGGGGCTAAGCTTCGCTAGTCAAAAGGGAAACAGCCCAGACCGCTATCTAAGGTCCCTAAATATAAGCTAAGTGTAAAAGGTAGTGTCGCGACTACGACAACCAGGATGTTGGCTTAGAAGCAGCCATCATTTAAAGAAAGCGTAATAGCTCACTGGTCAAGTTGTTTCGCGCCGAAAATTTATCGGGGCTAAGCTTATTACCGAAGATGCGGGTTGTCCATGTAAATGGACAGCGGTAGAGGAGCGTTCCAATTCCGTTGAAGTCGCAACGTGAGTTGCGGTGGAGGATTTGGAAGTGAAAATGTTGGCATAAGTAGCAAAAAGGCAAGTGAAAACCTTGCCCACCGAAAATCTAAGGGTTCCTGGGCAACGAAACTCGACCCAGGGTTAGTCGATCCTAAGGTGAGGCCATTGTAGTGGTGGCGTAGCCGATGGAAGAGCTGGTTAATATTCCAGCACTACTATAATTTTCCGATGGGGGGACGCGTTGACAAAGTTTAAGCGTACTATGGTTTGTGCGTTGTTGGCTTGGCCGTGCCGCCTAGGCAAATCCGGGTGGCGTTAGCGGCTGAGTTGACTGCCGGCAAAGCTTTCGGGCGGCGCCAATTTAAGCGGAGTCAGCGCCAAGAAAATCCTCTAGGGCTAAGATTATAGTAATCGTACTGCAAACCGACACAGGTAGATGAGGCGAGGAGCCTAAGGTGTACGAGAGAACCTTCGTTAAGGAACTCGGCAAATCAGCGGTCGTAAGTTCGCAATAAGACCTCCCTGCGCAAGCAGGGCGCAGCTAAAGACAGCCAAGTGACTGTTTACCAAAAACACAGCTCTCTGCTAAATCGTAAGATGATGTATAGAGGGTGATGCCTGGCCAGTGTCCGAACGTTAAGGGGAGAGGTTAGCCGTAAGGCGAAGCCTTGAACTGAAGCGCGGATGAACGCCGGCCGTAACTATAACGGTCCTAAGGTAGCGAAATTCCTTGTCGGGTAAATTCCGACCTGCACGAATGGCATAACAACTTGGTTACTGTCTCGACGAAGGACTCGGCGAAATTGCAAGACGAGTAAAGATGCTCGTTAATCATAGTTGGACGAAAAGACCCCATGAAGCTTTACTATAGCTTGATATTGGTTTAGGGCTATACATGTTCAGGATAGGTGGGAGCCTTCGGGCGCCGGTGAGATACCACCCTTGTATAGTTTTAAACCTAACCTTAGACCATGAATCTGGCCAAGGGACAGTGTCTGGTGGGTAGTTTGTCTGGGGCGGATGCCTCCCAAAAGGTAACGGAGGCGTTTACCAAGGTTGGCTATCCCGGGATGGAAATCCGGGAGATAGTGTAAAGGCACAAGCCAGCTTTACTGCGAGACCTGCAAGTCAAGCAGTCGCGAAAGCGGAACTTAGTGATCCGACCATTCAATATAGGATGGTGGAAGCTCAACGGATAAAAGCTACTCTGGGGATAACAGGCTAGTCACGCCCAAGCGTCCACAGCGACGGCGTGGTTCGGCACCTCGATGTCGGCTCGTCGCATCCTGGGGGTGGAGAAGCTCCCAAGGGTTGGGCTGTTCGCCCATTAAAGCGGCACGCGAGCTGGGTTCAGACCGTCGTAAGACAGGTCGGTCTCCTATCCACTATGATCGCGGAAACTTGAGAAGGCGCTTCCCTAGTACGAGAGGACCGGGAAGCACGAAGCTCTGGTGTACCAGCTGTCCTACCAAGGGCATCGCTGGGTAGCTATCTTCGGTTAGGATAAGCGCTGAAAGCATATAAGTGCGAAGCCGTCTTCAAGATTAGGTTTCATAGACTCCCGGGAGACTACCGGGTTGATAGGTTCTAGGTGTAAGCGCAGTAATGCGTTGAGCCGAGGAATACTAATAAGTCATTTGATTTTCCCACAGTTTTGTTTTTAAGAATATTTATAATTTGCTATATAAAGACACCATTGTTCTGGTGCTTTAAACGGAAGGGTTACACCTGATCCCATCCCGAACTCAGAAGTTAAGCCTTCCAGTACCGATGATACTTGGGCCGCATCAAGCCCTGGGAAAGTAGGTCAGCGCCAGAATAATGGTGTTTTTATATTTGATTAAGTTTTTGAACTATATTGAGGGATATTTTTAAGGTATGTCTTTGTTTCTCTTGATTTTTTATCATTTTTAGGTTTAAACTAATAGTAGTTTTATTTTTAATAATTTTTATGTCTACACTTTCTCCTTCTTTAGATAAATTTGTTGATGAATTACTAGCGGCTCAAGGCATAGACGGGGTTGATCCTGAGGTCCGTGAGCAATTAGTAGAAGACTTAACTACGCGTTTAAATGATCGCCTAGAAGCAGCCATGGTGGCGGAGTTGCCTGAAGATAAGCTACCAGAACTGGAACAGCTTTTAGACCATGGAAACAATGAGGTCGAGCTACAGAAATTTTTTGCCGACAATATTCCTAATTTGCCGGCTCTTTTAGCTCGGGAATTGGCGGCTTTTCGTCAAGATTATCTAAGTTAACTGACTCTCAAATATATGGGGGAAAAGTTTAAAATAGCCTTTGTTGATAACTCACAAGCTATCGAGGGGCAAGCTATTGATGCCGGTGAGGCTAAGATGACTGCCAAAAAAGAAGACTTAAAAGGTGTTAAAGGTTTTTTAAAGAAACTTTGGCGTTATAATTTAGCTCGGGGGTATTATCGTCAAAAAGAGATCAATACCGCTAGGCGTGCGATATTAGAAAGTGGCAATATCTTTGCGGCTGCTGGTGGTAGTGATGAAGATTTTATGGTGAGCCAGGAAGCTCTAGTTGATCGTTTTTTGTCCAGCTATAATGAGGCAATTCACGAAGAGGCGGGTGAGAGTAGGCGTGAACTAACTAGACAGCCAGATGATGAGAAGTTACGTACTGGTCTTAAGGAATTAATTGATGAATATGTGGCTGGCAATCTAGATGAAGATACTTTAGAAGCGGAAAAAGTTAGATTATTAAATAGTTTACCTGATTTCACTATTAAGAAAGGATATGAAAAAGTGGGCTATGCCGATAATTTATTAACTATTGCCAAGCAGATTAAGGCCATGATAGGCCATCAAGGGGGTACTAATAAATTGGATTATGATTTAGATATTGTTATTGGTCGAGCTGTTAGCGGGGTAAGAACAGAGGCTCAATATAATAAAGTTGATCGGATCTTAGAGAAGTTGGGTAAAAGTAAAATTGGCTCTTTGGTTAATGAGTCTACTTTAGGTTTAGTAGTGGCTGGAACAGTAACTGCTTTTTCCAGTGCTGGCAAAAGTGCGGCTCAGGTTAGTGCCCGGGCTTTGGGTGGTTTAGGGCTTGGCGCTATACTGACCGGCGGATTAGCGGCGGCAAGAGAATCGCAGATGCTTAAACAAGAACGTAAGCAACACGGTCGCGAAAAAGCTCAGGGCAAAGAATTTTCTGAAAAAGATGAGCGTCGGGCCGAAATGGAGAAATTTACCTATGAAACAAAACAAGCCCAAGATATATTGAATTCGCTTAATATTAACTTTAGTGAGCTTGGTCCAGATAATATAGAGCAATTACATCAAGCTATTAATAGTTTAGCTGATTTAGAGGCCAGAATTCGTTTATCTGACCAGCAGAAAATTGACCTAATTGCCTTTTCTAGCATAGTTGAAGTAGAGCGAGAACGTCTAGCTTTAGATTTAGCGCGGGCTAGACTTAAAGTTACAGCGCGGCGACTAGTTAATAGTCAGAAGATTGATTTTGCTGGTAATAATTTTGATGATTATTTAAGCACATTAGTAGAAGCTAAGGTTCAGGAATTAATAGGTGGTGATCAAGGTATTAGGGAGAAAGATCGTCTTTTTCAAAAAATGCGTCATCAAAGAATGGTTAAGACAGGGGCCAAAGCGGCTGCTATTGGCCTAGCGGTTGGTTTGGTATTCCAGGAAGTTACTAGTTTTTTGCGTAATGATCAGCAGGGATTTATAGAGGGATTAGTTAAAGGGGATAAAGCTGATAGTACCCAGACAATGACTGCCCTGGAGAAGGCGAGAACCATGATTTTTGGTAAGCCACGGCTCGATCAGGCTCAAGAAATAGTTAAAGTTGGCAATCAGCAGTTTAAGGTGCCAGTAGGAACAGAGATTAAGCTTGAAGCAGATGGTGATTACAGCATTTTTTATAATGGTCATCAATTGGTGGGTGATATACGTTTAACCCCTGAGGGACAGCTGACGGCCGAATCACAAGCCGCTTTAGCTAATAAGGGTATTGACTGGTTATCACAGCAAAATCAAATTGCCGAAACTGATGGCGCTGGAGACATTATTCACCGTTTTAAGGAGGCATTTACACGTATTAAACGACAAATTTGGTATGATAATGATACCAAGATTTTTGATAAGAATGAATTGCGAGTTTTTTGGGGCGGCCGTTATGGCAGTGGTATAGATGAAGACGGCAATATCCTTTTAGATCTGCGTCGTCTGACACCCGACGGATCTTATCATACCCTAAAAGACCAGGTATTGTCAGCAGATGCTCAGGATTTAATTAAGAAAGGTGGACTCAAGGTATTACTATCTTTATCTAAGGGTACACAGAATCAGGTTATTGAGATACCTATCGGGCCGGATGGATTAGCGGTGATTCCTAAGGACAGTTTAGCTGCTAGTTTGTTTACTCATGCTGAAGGTGTTACTCGATTTACTGGCCAATTTATGGAGGTGGCGCAAACTATGGGGGTAGGAGACAAAGGAGCTGAAGTGGTGCGTATTTTAGCTACCCAGGTAGGCGAGGGCTTACCTGATGGCTCTACGGCCATCACTGAGTTGATACATAATATTGATATCCCAGTTGCTACTGCTTGGAAAATGCCACCAATAATTCCATTGTTTGGTCGTCGGCCCTTAGAGCCAGCGGCAATTAAAAAATTTCATAAACCTGAATATGCTGGTTATTATGGCGGTGAGATATCAGCTGCTGAAAAAGAAGAATATGAAAAATATTTATCACCTCGCTTAAAGGCGGATAAAAGGGCCAAACTAAATCTTCAAGAAGAGCTAGCCTGGATATTTGAAGAAAAAAGGACTAGAGAGCCAGGGCAAGTAGAAAAAGTTGATAGCATTATTAAACAAAATAAATTATTAGCTGAACTGCCTAAAGATACTAAGATGATGGTATGTATGGCCGTGGGGGCAGTTTATGAATCAGATAATGTTTATAAGACGTTATCTTTATATTCGCATCAATCTAAAGAAGTTTTAGCTAAAACTGTATTTGTTTTAAATGTTAATTGGTTAGATCAAGATGAACAGGATTCTCAGAAATTAGCCCAAATTAAAAAGACTATTGAAGAAATAGAAAGAATAAAAAAAGACTTTCCTCAATTAAAAATTGCTGTTTTTCAAGGGCGTTATGTTCAAGAGACCTTGATGGCTGAGCGTGGTATTAATATCCATGGTCAATTTATTAAAGATGTTCATGATGTAGCTCTAAGGTCTTTACAATTATCAGGCATTGATCATGAAGTTTATTTGTTGTCTAACGATGCTGATTGTCAAGGTATGTCAGATAGCTATTTAAGTAAATTGTTAGAACAAGCTGAAAGAGAATTAGAGAAGGATGCCTTCTTGGGTCGCATAGAATGGGACACCAAGCGCTGGCTAGATTATCCCGGTTTTCATTTATCAACAAGGTTTATGCAATTTTTAGATTTAGTTAGTCGGCATCCCGGCAATAAACGTATTAAAAATATTCCCACTTCGGGAGCAAATTCGATGGTAAAAGCCTCTACCTTAGCGGCCATTGGTGGAGTTGATCCTAGTAATGGGTTGGGGGCGGGTGCGGATGTTAATGTAGGGCGACGTATTAAGTATGCCCGCGGGGCTGATACTACGCCCATTGGTTATAATCATGTTGCGTGGTTAGAAACTAATGGAGATAGGGCTTTTAATTATTATGCTTATGGAGAATCAGTAGTAGCAATGTGGTCCGATTTTAGTCGGAAGGGTTATAAAGGGCGAAAAGAACAGGGAGTCAGTGACTTGGGGGGCCGGAATTATTATGAGGGGATGAAATTTAGCAAGAGTAAACCTAGGCCAAACATTCTTAAATTAAAATTAGATCAGCAAGGCAGTTTTGTACCTGAAGACTTAGAGCGAGATTGGCATGATATTGTTGCTAGGTTTGAATATCAGATAAATTCTGGAGTATGGGTTTATTTTAAAGATGATTTTGAATTATGGCAGCGAGCTTTAAATTTTACTTTTGGGAATGTCCGGCCACCCCGTTGGGAGATTCAAGATGGTCAAGTTAAAATAACTGAAGCCGGGCAAATTTGGTTAAAACAACAATTAAAATCATTTGCAGCTAAAAATTCACAAGAAATATTGTATCAACGAGGTGGGCATCGAGTTTAATTGATCTGATATTTACTTTTAAGGACTACTGGTTTATGGGTCGGGGATTCACCCTTGACAAAATTTTTGTTTTATGCTATGATACTTAGTCACTTAAAAAGTGAAATAAAAATTAGTATATCAAATTGGTTCTAGCGGGGTTAGGCACGACAAGCATGGGGATTTTTCTGTAAGCTGTACCTGGTTGAGACTGGGTCTGTCCTAGAGAAAAGTTTCTTGCCTACCCTACTAGAGTTAATTTGTAAAATAAAACGAGCTTATGGCTCGTTTTATTATTGGTTTTTGTTTAGTTAGTAATGGTGGCTGAAGTGGTGGTAGTATTGCCGGTAGTAGATGTAGTGATAGAATCAGTGCTAGAAGCTGATAGAGGCGTGGTAGTTGGGGTGGGGGAGGTAGTCGTGGCCTCTGTATTGTCTGTGTCTTTCTTTTTGCCAATTAAACAAACCTCTTGCCAGGGGACATAGTGCGATTGAAAACGTCTAGATTTAGTTTCGCCATTTGGATATGTTACGATATAATCAAAATAGGTATCAGCCCCATTATGAGCTTGCTCGATACACTTTAATTTGCCCGGCTCTAAATCTTCAGTCTCAATAAGTTTTTTAGGAGCTGGTTTGACAATATTATAAATAATAGGCTTAGTCTGGGTAACCTGACGTCCATCTTTGGTGCCCCAGACAGAAAAAGACAAGGTATGACCGCTCACTTCTCCCAAGAGTAAAATATAATGTCCGGTGTCGTTTATAAAACGTAAATCTGGTTTAGGATTATAGATTGTAGCGTCAGTGCCGGCTGGCTCATAATAACTAACGCGGTAAGAGTGATTTTGTCTTTCAGTAATTGGTAGCCCGCTGGCTAAAGCAGCCCGGAAGATAGTAGTGGCTACTTGGCATAATCCTCCGCCATATTCTGGCACGGTCTTATTTGCTTTAATTACTAACTCTGGTTTATATCCAGTCGCCTCACTGACTTCGCCTAAAGCCTTGACTAGAGAAAATTCTTCATCGGGCGCTAATAATTGGCCGCTTATTTTGGCTGTTCCTACTTTGATATTATGAATACGATTAGCCGATGAGCCAGAAAAATTTGAAGTACCCACGCCAATTATCTCAACAATTCCTAAACTGGCTGGATCGTTATCACTTAAAGGGCTTGGTATTTCGTCAACTGTGAGCTCAATATTATTAATACCTTGATGCAGGGCCTTAATAATAGCAGTAGCGCTAGCTTCAATATTTAACTCACGTCCATTTTTTCCTGGTTTAAACTGTTCTAGGCGGTTGCCGTTTCGTTTGAATTGTCCCCCTTCGGGCTTTTGATTAATCTCGAGGGCTAAATTTTGCAGATAATCTTTGAGGGTGCTACTAGATATAGTGACAGTTGGTTGATTATCTATGAGGTCTAAGGTAAGCCAGCTAGCTAGCGTGTCGCCCTTGATGGTCCAGGTAGCAGTGGATAATTGTAAAGTAATGGGGGCTAAAGCTAGATATTGATTAATTGGTATTGTAAGATCGTCAATAATAGCTTGGGTGATAAGGGGCGGATCCTCTTTAACTGATAAGACAATTTTTTCATTTTTTAAGTTTTGTAATTGCTGGCTAAACTCATTTATTCCAGCCGTATAATCTATAGCCTGCCCCACAATTTCCGGCTTTACCTGATAATTTCCGTCGGCTTGCACTAGGATGGTCGCTGGTTTACTGGGGATGATTAAGGGTTGAAAATTAGCCTGTAATTCTTGCTCCAGAAGAGGCTCATTAATCATTATTGAGGCCGTGGTGTAATGTTTAGTAAAATAATTGGTAAGGAAGGTAGAAAGAGTGAGGTGGTCGTGGTTTTGTTTTTCCCAAGCTTGCCGTAGGGTTTCTTCTATATTTAAAGAGAAAAGCAGGGGCGATCCTTCGGCTATCCCTGTCACCTGGTAAATTGCCATAGAATGATCTAGGGCTTCAAAAGTCCAGCCTTTGGCAGTTAATTGATTCCAGTGATCTTGAATAAGCTGGTTGGCCTCATCTAGTGTAAGGCCGGAAAGATCAAGGCTGCCGATAAAGGTATGAGGGAAAAAGTGATGGCGATAATATTCTAAACCATAAAAACTCAGGCTTAGGGTTATAATAAGTAGAAAGCTTATGGTTATAACTATGGGCCAGACCAATCGTTTTATCTTAATTTTTTTGCCAGTTAGACGGGGGATAGGCATAGTTTAGCTAGACGATTTTTTCAGGAGTTCATTAAGAATAGCCTTAGCCAACGCTTGGTCGTCTTGATCTAATTTATTGGCATTCACTAGGGCGCAAGTAAGAACTGTACCCACCCGAGAGTCAGGAGGTAATTGATTAGCTGGCCAAACGAACTGCTGTTTTTCTTTGTTAATAAGGACAGCTTGTTGTTCGTCAAGCTTGATTATGGTTAATTGACAGTGCATGGTTATTGATTTTTAATTTTAATAATAATTTGTTTAGCCTGGGGGGCTTTAGGCAGGACAACAGTTAAAACACCATTATCCATAGAAGCTTTGATTTTATCGGCCTGGACTTCTACTGGGAGAATAATGGAGCGGGAAAATGGTCCCCAATAGCATTCTCTAAAAAGAAAGTCGGCGTCAGTAACATCGGCTGGCAAGTTTCGTTTGCCGCGGATAGTGAGAAGGTCATTTTTAAGATAGATTTGGATGTCATTAGGATTAGCGCCGGCAATAGTAGATTTAATAATAAGATCTTTATCTGTCTGGTAAATATCTAAAGAGAGCTGTCCTTCATGGCTGCCAAGCGGCAACCAGTCATTAGTCTCTTTAGGTTTAGAGTTGTCTTGGTTCTTAGGTGTTTGAGTCGGATGGTTGTGATGAGGCATATATTTTCATTGTTAATTTATTGGCTAAAATATTTTTCTTGATCTTCGTCATCATCAAATTCGGCAGGGTGCTGTGGATTATTATCTTCGTCGGAGTCGCTATAGATATTGGACAAGAGTGTCTCTTTATTTAATGGCATTCCGTCTTGGTCGTCATCACTACTAGCATTAAAAGAATTATTATCTTCATCTTTTTCTTTATTTTCTTTGTCTTTTGATTCTTCTAAATCTTCTGACCAAATGTCGTCTAGACGGATAAATTGTGAGGGCTGTTGGCTAGTCGCGGGATTATGAAGTGGCTGACTGCTGGTAGCCATTTGTTTATAAGATTCATATTCTTCGGGGCTTATATAGACTTCTCGCGGTTTAGCTCCATTAACTGGCCCAATAATGTTTAATTCTTCTAGTTGATCTAAAAGGCTGGCGGCTCGGGGATAGCCAATTTTAAGTATTCTTTGAAGATAGGTAGCCGAAGCTCGTCCGCTTTTTATAACTGCCTCTTTAGCTTTTTCCAATAAATCATCGTCACTGTCAATAATAGAATTATTAAGAACGCCTCCATTGGGCAAGTCGGGAACACTATGTTTTTCCACCACATCGTTGATATATTGAGGTTTATCGCTGCGAGCTTTTATATAGCGAATTACTCGTTTGATTTCGTTTTCACTGACGAAAGCTCCTTGGAGTCGGACTGGTTTGGTAAGCCAAGGAGAACTAAAAAGCATATCACCTTTGCCCATTAATTTTTCTGCCCCGGCCATATCTAAAATAGTGCGTGAATCTACCTGAGAAGCTACAGTAAAAGCAATGCGCGCTGGCATATTGCCCTTAATGACACCAGTAATAATATCTACACTTGGACGCTGGGTGGCTAAGATTAAATGGATGCCGGCAGCTCGAGATATTTGAGCTAAACGGATAATACTTGCCTCCACTTCTTTGCGTGACATCATCATAAGGTCAGCTAGCTCATCAATAATAAAGACAATCCGTGGTAATTTTTGTTCGGGGCACTGCTCGTTAAAACTATTAATATCTTTAGCGTGATAATGTTGGAACATTTCTAGACGGCGACTCATTTCATTAAGGGTCCAGCCCAGGGCATTGATGGTTTTACTAGCCTCATTAACTACTGGAGTTAAGAGATGGGGAATGCCATTATAGACGCTAAGTTCTACTCGTTTAGGATCAACCATAATAAGGCGCAGGTCTTCGGGGCCGTTTTCGTATAAAAGACTTAAAATAATACAGTTAAGCATTACCGACTTCCCCGATCCAGTAGCTCCAGCGATTAAAAGATGAGGCATGGCCGTAAGGTCTTCTAACCATATTTTGCCAGTTACGTCTTTGCCTAAGGCAATCATTGTATTATTTTTTCGTTGACGGAAGTTAGGGCTATCTAAAATTTCTCTTAATCCTACGGTGGCAATTACTTCATTGGGAACCTCAATGCCCACTAGTGATTTACCAGGGATAGGGGCTTCTATGCGGATAGGGTGGGGGGCGGCTAAAGCCATGGCTAAATTGCTAGCCAGACTGGTAATTTTTTCTAGGCGAATGCCCTCAGCCGGCCTAATGGCGTATTGGGTAATTGTTGGTCCTACCGTGATCTCTTCTATGTCTATCGGGATGCCAAAATTTTCTAAGGTAGTTTTAATTCGCTGTGCCCCTATAACAATATCGCCACTTTGTGGCTTATTAGCTTGGCGGTCTAATAAATCTAGGGGCAGGTCAATTTTATTAACATGGCTTTTATTTGTTTTTTCTTGGCTATCAGGGTGGGTTTTGTTATTTGCGCTGGGTTGATTAATGGTAGATGTGTCAGTTAACTGGCTAGGGCGCGCTGGTTTCTCTTGGTTGGTCTCCGGCATATATACCGTGGACAATTCTTCTTCAGGGGATAAATCACTATCATCTGGGTGTTTACTAAAAAGATTTTTTATATATTTCCAGCCATCGGCTAAAGGAGCAAAGATGAATTTATTAAAAATACTGCGTTGACCTAAGAGAGAGCTTAAATTGGTATTAAAAATAAAGATGAGGCTAATAATTAGCAGGGCAATAATTACAATTAGGCCAGACCAATAGCCTACTAATTTAGTGATTGCCCAGGCAATACCATAGCCAACATAGCCACCGCCCGCCCCAGTCGCAATATCGCTGAGCCAGTTATCCTTATTAAGAAAGAAATGGAAAATACCTTGAAGGCTAATAAATAATAGGCCCCAGCCAACAAATTTGATAGCAGTAATTTGCAACCGTTCACGAAAGTAAATAAAGATAGCTAAAGCAAATAAAAAAATAGGCAAAAACCAACGCCCCCAGCCGAGGAGTTGACAAATACCCTGAGACAAATATTGGCCAATAATGCCTTCCGGTTGAATTAGGCTAATAAGACTAACAGCAGCTAGCAAGATTAAAATAATGGCCGCTAAACTTTTTTTAGCTTCAGAACTAAGGCCGCCCTTACCCACTGATAAATAATTAAGATTTGTTGATTGATGAGTTTTTTTATTTTTACGCTTGGTCATATTTAGTAATCAAAGATGCTAAAATAACAATAAGGGGCTTGCTTTATCAACAATCAAAGTATACCATTAGTAAAGAATTTCAACAACTTTTTATGAATTGGTCAGCATGGAAATTATTTATAGATACTCAGCCAGCCTTCCGGCAAAGGCAGATTAATCATGCCGTCTTTAAAGAGTTGGCGGCTAATTGGTCAGCAGTATCGGTTCTACCGTTAAAAGATCGGCAGTGGCTTGAGACTAACTGCCCCTTAGATATTAATTATACCCTTAGCGGTAAAGAGACCGATCCGGCGCAAAAAGCCCGGATTGTCTTGGCCGACGGCTTAACTATTGAGACAGTGATAATGCATTATGGGACTGGACGGCAGATAGTTTGTCTTTCTTCTCAGGTAGGGTGTCCCCTGGGTTGTGCTTTTTGTCAGACTGGCCAGCAAGGTTTTAAACGCAATCTAACCGCCGGCGAGATAGTAGAGCAAGCTTTATTGTGGCAGAGATTACTTGCTCCAGCAGGACAGCATATTAATAATTTAGTTTTTATGGGTATGGGAGAGCCGCTGCTTAATTTACCCCAAGTTCTTGAGGGAGTAGAATGGCTTCATAGTCCCTCGGCTTTAGATATTGGTTGGCGTCATGTAGCCATTTCTACTGTTGGTTTAATGCCCGAACTAAAACATTTGTTAAATTATGGCCAGCAGATAAAAATAGCTTGGTCTTTACATGCCCCCGAAGATAAATGGCGCGATCAGCTAATGCCAATTAACCGCCGTTATAGCCTGGCGGTATTAAAGCCAATTTTTAGAGAGTATGTAGTAAAAACTAATCGGCGCCTAATGATTGAATATTTGCTTCTTGACCACATTAATGATCAGTTGGAACAAGCGGAAGAATTAGTAAATTTTTTAGCTGATTTTCCTAAGAATTTACTGCTTATTAATTTACTTAATTATAATCCTGGTGTGGGTAATTTTCATCCTAGCTCGTCTCGCACCCGTGAGGCTTTTATTAAATTTCTAGAAAAAAGAGGCTATAAAGTAACCACCCGGCTTAGTTTAGGCCAAGATATTTTGGGGGCTTGTGGGCAACTGGGTATTTAACTTCGTTGCTTTTACTAATAACTGATGATAAAATTTAATTATTATGGCTAAGTTTTATATAACTACCACCTTACCTTATATTAATGCTGAACCGCACCTAGGTTTTGCTTTGGAAATTGTTAGGGCTGATGCCTTAGCCCGGGCGCACCGCTTAGCTGGTGATGAGGTTTTTTTCAATACTGGAGTAGATGAACATGGTTTGAAGGTGTGGCGTAAAGCTAGAGAATTAAAGATGGAGCCGCAAGATTATTGCGATCAGCTGGCTCTTAGTTTTAGTAATCTTAAAGATCTATTAAATCTTAGCTGGGATAATTTTATTCGGACAACCGACCCGCATCACGAGGCGGCTACTCAAGAGTTTTGGCGTCGTTGTGCTGCTAATGGTGATATTTATAAGCAACATTATCAGGTAAAATATTGTGTTGGCTGTGAAATGGAAAAAACCGAGTCAGAATTAGTGAACGGCTTTTGTCCGTTACATCCAGGTCAGGAGTTGGAACTTATTGATGAAGAGAATTATTTTTTTCGGCTTTCACGCTATCAAAATCGCTTGCTGGAGCTTTATAATACTCGTGCAGATTTTGTGTTACCAGCCGCGCGGCTTCAAGAGATAAAAAGTTTTACTTTAAGGGGCTTGCAAGATTTCAGCATTTCCCGGTTATCCAGTAAGCTGCCATGGGGCGTGCCAGTGCCCGGCGATTCTAGTCAGGTAATGTATGTATGGTTTGATGCTTTAGTAAATTATATTTCCGCCCTAGGCTGGCCCGAGGATAGCGATAATTTTTCAGCTTGGTGGCCAGGAGTGCAGATTGCCGGTAAAGATAATCTGCGGCCTCAAGCTTTAATGTGGCAGGCGATGTTAATGTCAGCTGGCCTAGAGCCTAGCCGCCAGATTTTTATTGATGGTTTTATTACTGCTGGCGGACAAAAGATGAGTAAAAGTTTGGGCAACATTATTGGACCGCAAGAATTAACTAAATATTTTGGTATTGATGCGGTGCGTTATTATTTGTTAGCTCAGGTTAATGATAATGACGACGGAGATTATTCGCCAGAGCGGTTTAAGGAAGTTTATGAGGCGGATTTAGCCAATGGATTAGGTAATTTATTTTCTCGTTTAGGTAATTTAGCTTGGCGTCATAATTTAGCCCCAATCTATCCGCACAAGGATAATGAGTTGTACAATAAAGTTATTCAGTTACTTTATAATTGGCATTTTAATCAAGCTATTGGTGAAATCTGGTCAAAATTTCGAGAGCTAGATAAGATTTTAACTCAAGAGGAGCCCTGGAAAATGAAGGCCGAAGAAGCTCAAGCCTGCCTTAAGCCATTAATTCAGCAATTAGTAGATGCCAGTTATTGTTTAACTATTTTTTTACCGCAGTCAGCGGCTAAAATACTTGATTTTTTTAGTCATACAGCTCACGATAAACCAGAACCATTGTTTCCTCGCCTTAACTATTTATAATATTATTATATGTCAGCAGTAGACATTTTTTTTCTTGTTATTTTAGGCCTAGCTTTTATTATTGGTTTGCGGCGCGGACTTTTTAAGATTATTAGCTCGCTGATCGGCGTAATTGTGGGGGCTTGGATATCTAGCCACTATTACCTTCTAGTTTTTGATTGGTTGGTTAAGCAGTTTGGCGAGACGTGGTTAATTAATAAAATTGTTGTTTTTGTTGTCCTTTTCTTCTTGTTGAGTAATGTGATTGCTTGGATTTTAACATTAATGAGTAAGTTACTGGAAGCTATTACGGTTATTCCTTTGATGAAGAGTACCAATCATCTTTTAGGTGGAGTGCTTAATTTAGCTAAATCAGCTCTGGTCTGGTCGCTGATCGTTCTTTTTCTAAGCCGTTATTTGCCGGTGACTACTTCTTTGGGAGCGCAATTAAGTCATTCAATTATCGCTCCATATTTACTGATGATTGGTAAAGTTTTGTGGCCCTTATTGCCGATTGTCCTCAAGGAGATGCAGGCGTTATGGTAAGTTATGCCTATTGTTAAATTAACTTCTCATAATTTAGATCATCAATTAACAGAGATAGCTGGAGTCATTTTAGGAGGCGGGGTGGTACTTCTGCCAACTGATACAATTTATGGTTTGAGTGCTCTGGCTACTAATGAGGGGGCTGTTCAGCGTATTTTGTCCCTAAAGAGGTATTCTAATAATAGACCCTTTATTTGTTTGATAAATAGTTTAGAGATGGCTGAAAATTATGCTATTATTAGCGCTAAATGTCGCAAGTATTTGTTAGCCTCGTGGCCCGGCCCGGTGTCTGTTATTTTACCTAGTCGGCATCGACTACCTTCTACAGTTAGTGCTAACTTACCTACCATCGCCTTACGGTGGCCTTCTTTACCGTGGCTCGAACAGCTTATTGGTTTAGTGGGACAGCCGATTATTTCCACTAGTGCTAATTTAACTGGCGAGGAACCCATCACTAATATAACAATGGTCTCTCACTATTTTGCACCGGACAAGCTAGATTTAATTGTGGATGGTGGCAGATTAAATAGTCACCCTTCTAGTCTTATTGATCTTACTACCAAGGATTTTCGAGCTATTAGGTCGGGAAGTTAGTCTTTTTGAGAATTTGTCGGCGATAAATATATGACGGTTTTGATATGTGGTAATTTTGCGATATTTCAAAATCACTGCAAATTAAAAGGGGTCCGTAGTTAGTACGGACCCAAAAATGGAAATTAACCCGTTTTTAGTTTTCTCCGGGCGACCCGGACGATATCTGGGTGATATTGTTCCGGGTTTTTATTAACCCGAGCTAATTCAGCCTTATCAAAAAGCTGGACTTTAGCTAAGATTAAATTTTTTGTTTTTTCAGCACAATTTGGATTGTCCAAAATTGTGCTGGCTTCATCCAATGTCCTACACCCAATAGAAATAGTGTGTAGTTCCTCCGTGTCCTCTGTGAAGTTTAATTTTTGAGGTGACATCGTTTTCCTCCATTTTTATTTTTCCCTTTGTAGGGATAGTGTTTATTTATCACTATTTATTAGGTTTGTCAAACTTGCCCTTAGGTTGGGTGGACTAAGTAGTCTGGTTATGTTAAATTATAAAGAGAGGAGTTAGTTTTAAACTAAACACTATGCGTCTTTTGGATTCTCATGCTCATGTTAATTTTAATGCCTTTAAGGATGATGGCGATGAGGTGATTAGAAAATCTTTAGAAGCTGGAGTCGGGATGATTTTAGTTGGTTCAGAATCTCGCACTTCCAATCGGGCTATTGATTATGCCAATCATTATGAGACTGGTGTATGGGCGGCGATTGGCCTTCATCCCTCTCAGCTTTTTGCGACTCGGGTCCAGGGTGAAGATTATGATTTTATGAGCCGCGGGGAAGAGTTAGATATTAAGAAGTATGATAAATTAGCTGATTTTAGCAAAGTGGTTGCTATTGGCGAGATTGGCCTAGATTATTACCGCTTAGCAGATATTAATGAGTCTCCCGAGATCATCAAAGAAAAACAGCGACAAGTTTTATTTCAAGAGCTTATTTTAGCGGCCCAGCATCATTTGCCGGTGATTCTACATTGTCGCGAAGCCCATGATGATTTATTGACCATTCTTAAAGATTTTTATCATGAATACCAGCAAATTTTATCTAAAGATAAACCTTGGGGGGTGGTTCATTGTTTTTCAGGAGACATGGGGCTGGCTCATGAATATTTTAATTTAGGCTTAGCTATTTCTTTTAATGGCCTTATTACTTTTTGTAAGACTTGGGATTATTTAATTCAAAAAATGCCCTTGGGGAAATTATTAATTGAAACGGATTGTCCCTTTTTAACACCCGTACCTTTCCGGGGTCAGCGTAATGAGCCAAGTTTAGTTAAACTAGTAGCTGAGCGGATAGCTCAAATTAGACATACCACGATTGAGCGTATTGCTGAAGCTACCACTGCTAACGCTTGTCGCTTATTTAATATTAATTGGTAATAATAAATATAATATGACCATAGAAATTATTTTAGCTATAGGAATTGTTCTAGCCGTTGTTGCTCTTGTTTGGCTAGTAGCTGGACGAGGAGCTAATAGTGAGAAAATGGCGGCTCTTAATGAAAAGATGGAAGTTTTGGCTAACCAAAATAATGAGCTGAGGGCCTTGGTTGATGAAAAATTACGTGAGACTTACCAGGCTAGCCAGAATCAATACCAAAACACAATGAACACGGTGCAATCTATTAATCAACTATTAACCGATGTCACAAAAAATCTTGCTGAACTCCAGGCTAGTAATAAACAAATTTTAGGTTTTTCGGGTCAGTTGCAAAATTTACAGGATATTTTGCGCAACCCTAAGCAACGTGGAGTCTTGGGTGAATATTTTTTGGAGGAAATTCTCAAAAATGTCTTGCCGCCCGGGACTTTTCAAATGCAATATCAGTTTGCCAATGGAGAAATAGTAGACGCGGTTATTTTTGTTAAAGATAAAATTATTCCCATTGATTCCAAGTTTTCTTTAGAGAATTATGAAAAAATTATCAATACCAGTGATCCGGGAGAGCGGCTACGGTTAGAAAAATTATTCCGTCAGGATTTAAAAAATAGAATTGATGAAACCAGCAAATATGTCAGGCCAGAGGTGGGGACAATGGATTTTGCTTTTATGTTTATTCCTTCCGAGGCTATATATTATGATTTATTAGTAAATAAAGTAGGGGCAGTGCAGATTGATACACGGGATCTTATTGAATATGCTTTTCGCGATAGGCATGTCATTATTGTATCGCCAACTAGCTTTTTAGCTTATCTTCAAACTGTCTTGCAAGGACTTAAAGCCTTACAGATTGAGGAGAATGCTAAAATTATTAAAAGCAATGTAGAAAAATTAGCTCGCCATCTTAATAGCTATGAAGATTTTTTGCGTCGTTTGGGGGGCAGTTTGGGGACGGCGGTGAATCATTATAATCAGGCTTATCAAGAATTTAAAAAAGTGGACCGAGATATAGTTAAAATTACGGAGAGTGACCATCAAGTTGAGCCGGTCGCTTTAGAGCGGCCTAATGAGGAGTAGTATGACTAGCCGTTTCGTCGAACGACGGCAACAAAATACTTGGACATTGGAGTCAGCGATCATCGAGGCGGTGGCTTATTTTTCATTATTTCAATATCCGCTAACCGCCTGGGAAATTTGGTCATTTTTACCAGGAAAGGGAGAATTATTAGTGGTAAAACGGGAAATAGAAAGATTAGTAAATGAAGGTAAACTACAGCAGCGCTGGGGTTATTATTTTTTGCCTGGTGAGACAGGGGCAGTTGATTGCCGACTTGAGCGCTATCCCATAACTATAGCTAAGATTAAACGGGCCAAGAAAGTAGCCAAGTGGTTACGCTGGTTGCCGGGTGTTCAGTTTATTGCTTTAGTCAATGTAATGGGTTCTTACAATTTGCGCGCCGATAGCGATATTGACTTGTTTATTGTCACTAGACCTGGTTCTTTGTGGTTTTGTCGTTTTTGGGCTAATTTAATGATGCAAATTGCTGGACTACGGCCGACTGATGAGAACCGAAGCAACAAAATTTGCTTAAGTTTTTGGCTAGCCAGTAGCGATTTGCGGTTGGACCGGTTTAAATTGCCAGATAAAGATGGCCACCCTGATTGGTATTATATTTATTGGTTGGCTAATTTGCGGCCACTAGTTGAACAGGGCATAAATTACCAGCAGATTATTAAAAATAATCCCTGGCTAAAGACTTATTTACCTAATTGGCGGGTTAGTATTGTTAGCCAATCGCAAGGTAAGTTTTGGCAAAGAGTAATTGGGGGATTTTCTCGTTTGGGTATTTTTTGGGCGAGAATTTGGGAGTCTACTTTAGCCTATTGGCAGCAGAAATTTTTGCCAGCCAGTGTGCGAACTTTAATGAATATCGATGAACGGGTGGTAGTTACTAAAGAGGTTATTAAACTTCATATTATTGATCGACGTGAATATTATCGCGATAAATTAAGGAAAAAATTAGAGGCTTTAGCACAAGGTAAGCAGGAAATGGTTCAAGTGGACAAAGCCGTGAAGCGGCCACATTCGAATCGGTGGATAAAGCTGGGGCATATTGTGGCCACTATGCTAGTATTAATCTTGCCATGGTCTACCCGCTGGATTGTTTATCCCGGACAGCTAGGGGGAGAATTTTGGGAATATGGCACAATTAGTATATATATCAGTGATATTTTATTAGTCCTTAGCTGTTTAGCACTTAAACTGGGTAAGTCTAAATTAACTCCAGTTAAAGATGGTAGCAAAAAACACTATTTAATTTGGCTCAGCGGTTTATGGTTAATTAGCGCCATTAGTTTAGTGGTAAATAATGTTGCCTGGCCGTTGATTATTTTTTATTTACTGCGCCTTGTTGTCTGGAGTGCGGGATGGTATTTTTTATTAGGCCATCTTCAATGGCCTTGGCGTCGTTGGTCTACTTTGTGGATAGTGAGCCTTATTTTTCCTGCTATTTTAGGATTAGGACAATTTATGAGTCAGACCGCTTCAGCCAATAAATGGCTGGGATTGGCCAATCATTATCCCGGTGATTTAGGGATAGCAGTTATTGAGTCAACTAATGCGGCTGGTGAGGTAACTGGACGTTGGCTTAGGGCTTATGGCAGTTTTGATCATCCTAATATTTTGGGAGCCTTGATGGCTATAGTCATTATTTTTATTATGGTTGCAAGCCAATATTATGATAGTAATTTGTCCCGCTTTTTACTTTTTGCTTCAGTAGGGTTATGGTCGCTAGCCTCTTTAGCTAGCTGGAGTCGAGCCGCCTGGCTGGCTATTCTTTTTGGTTGGATAATAAGTTTAATAATTGGTCAGCGCAAGGATCGTCACCGTCGGCATTTTTTGATTATGTTTTTTGTAGGATTATTACTATGGTCAGGTTTATGGTTGTGGCCATTTCAGGATTTAGGTCGTAGCAGAGTTTCTGGTGAACCGCGGCTAGAGCAGAAATCCTTAGTGGAACGCCAGGAAAGCTATGGAACAGCTTTGGCAGTTATTAAACAGCATCCTTGGCTCGGTGTAGGTCTAGGGAATTATACCGGTTTTTTAAGTAGGCAAGACAATATAGTTAGGCCAGCCTGGGATTACCAGCCAGTCCACAATTCTTTTCTTTTAATTATTAGTGAAATTGGTCTTCTTGGTTTTGTCTGGTTAGTGATGGGGCTTATAATGATTTTATGGTCTGCTGGCCAACGTTTGTCAGGAGTTGTCTGGCCGCTGGCCGCTAGCTTTATTTGGCTTTTGTTTATGGATCATTGGTGGTGGAGCCTTCATATTGGAATAGTATATTTTTGGTTAATTGTTTCAAGTCTTTATTGGATTAGCCGTCAACCTAGAAATTTGCTATAATGTAGTTAGTTTTTTTATAATTTTAATTATTATTTTTATTATTTAGGCATATGAAAAAAAATTATTTATTTTTTGTTTTCGCTGCCATTTTAGGCTTTATTGGCTGGCAGTGGGGTCAACACTGGGTGCCGGCCGCTCAAGCGGCACCTAACTGTACCATTATTATTACCAAGTTTGACTCTAAAACATATAATGCTGAATTTCTTGATACCATTTTGAATAAAAATGGCCTAATTACTCAAGATGCGTTTTTAGATGCTCTTAAGGCTGGGGCTTTACCGTTTACAACCAACAAGGCCAGTGAGGAAATTATTAATGAAGTTATGGACAAAATTAGCGTGGATGTTTGCCAAGGAAAGTGTAGTCCTGATTACTTAGTGATGCAATCTAGCTGTGGCGCTAGTTGCGCTATTAATATTACTAAGTTTGACCCTAAAACATATAATGCTAAAGTTCTTGATACCATTTTGTATCAAAATGGCCTAATTACTCAAGATGCGTTTTTAGATGCTCTTCAGACTGGGGCTTTACCATTTACAACCAACAAGGCCAGTGAGCAAATTATTAATGTAGTTATGGACATAGTTACTAAGGAGGTTTGCAAAGGCAAGTGTAACTCTGATTACTTAGTGATGCAATCTAGCTGTGGCGCTGGTTGCGCTATTAATATTACCAAGTTTGACTTCAAAGAATATAGTCCCCATCCAGTTGACGATATTCTGTTTACGTATCATTTTATTGATCCTGGTGATTTTTTAAGGGCCGTTCAAAATGGCCAGTTACCATTTTTAACTAAGACTTTAAGTGAGAATGATGCCACTTTGGCTATTTCTGATATTAAAGAGGCATTATGCGGTATGCCAGATAAATGTAATCCGGCTGCCCTGGTTTTAGATTTACAGTGTATTAAGCCAGATAATTCTTCTGCTTCTCCCTTTGAGCAGGCGCGCGCTGCTCGCGTAGAGAGATTAGCAGTTATGAATACTTGTCAGAAACAGGTATTTCAGGCTATGCAAGCCAATAATGAGCAATATCTAAAAAGTGTTAAAGAAAATAATCAGCAATATTATTCAGCCATGGCGCCAATTACTGCTCAGTTTCGGCGTGATTATTTCGCCACTAAAGATCCTGGGGCCAGGCAATCATTACTACAAAACTATTTAAATCAAAATCAAACAAATAGACAAAAATTATATAAATCTCAGGCTAAATCTGTTGATAATTTTTTAGGACAGGTCAATATTCTTAATAGTCAGTTTAATGCTTGTGTCAAATAGTCTATGCTTGATTTTAAGCATATTTTAAGCATAATGAATTTAGATAAGCCGCTGGTCATTTTTGACTTGGAGACAACCGGTTTAGCTCTAGCTTATGACCGGGTTATTGAACTAGCGTTTATTAAGATAATGCCTAATAGTCGAGTTATTGAAAAAGATATTTTTTTTAATCCTGAAATTGATGTTCCCAGTGAAGTAACAGCCATACATGGTTTAACTAACGCTGATTTAGCAGATAAGCCTTTATTTCGCCATCAAGCCCAAGAAATTTGGGATATATTTAATGATTGTTATTATGGGGGTTTTAATGTAGCTAATTTTGATTTGCCGATGTTGCGGCGGGAATTTTTAAGGGCTGGTTATGATTTTAATTATACTAAAAAGCAGGTCATTGATAGTAAAATTATCTACCATGCAATGGAGCCAAGAGATTTAGCGGCGGCTTATAAATATTATTGCCAAAAAGAGTTAGTTAACGCTCATAGCGCTTTAGCCGATGTTCAAGCCAGCGTGGAGATATTAGATCAGCAGTTAGCTAAATATGATTACGAGCTTATTAGACAAATTAGCGAAGCGCCAGATGATCGTTATGTTGATGAAGAAAAAAGATTTTATTGGCGGAGCGGTGAAGCTTATCTTAACTTTTCTAAATATAAAGATAGGTCACTAGCTGAAGTAGCTACAGTTGATCCCGGCTTTCTGCGATGGATGATGGAAGCAGATTTTTCTCCCGAGACCAAACAAATTGTGGAGCGGGCCTTAGAAGGAGAATTCCCCCAAAAGAAATCACAAGATAGTGTGGCTAATAGTGAAATACTGCCGCCAGCCAAGAAAACGGTTAGTGGTTTTAATGAGGAACCAAAATTATTTTAACATGAGTTTATCTAAAAATTTAAAAAAGACATCTCCCAATGACCTACTGGCCGCTGATTTAACCTCAGATAGCGACGAAGCCTTAGATTTAAGTTTACGGCCCCAGACTCTTGCGGAATATATTGGCCAGCCAGCAATTCATCAAAGTCTAGAAATTTTTTTACAAGCAGCTCAATCGCGGGGCGACAACATTGAACATGTTTTATTGTATGGTGCCCCAGGGTTAGGGAAAACTACATTAGCCCATGTGATTGCCAATGAGCTGAAGGCTAATTTGCGGGTAACATCTGGCCCAGCCATTGAAAAGGCTGGTGATTTAGCCGCTATTTTAACTAATTTACAAGACGGGGACTTGTTATTTATTGACGAGATCCATCGTTTGCCGCGTAGCGTGGAAGAAATTCTTTATCCCGCCATGGAAGATGGAGCGCTAGATATAGTTTTGGGCAAGGGACCGTCAGCGCGGATTTTACGTTTAGATTTGCCACGTTTTAGCTTAATTGGTGCGACTACTAAAGTTAGCTTACTTTCAGCACCCTTAAGAGATCGTTTCGGTATGGTTTATCGGCTAGATTTTTATGAGGTTGAGGACCTAGAGAAAATAATAAAACGCAGTGCCAAAATTTTACAAATAAAATTACAACCCTCGGCTAATCATTTAATTGCCGCAAGGGCTAGACGCACACCGCGGATTGCTAATCGCTTATTAAAAAGAGTAAGAGATTATGCCCAGGTAAAAGGCAGCGGAGTTATTACCGAAGATCTCTGCCGTCAAGCTTTTGATTTGCTAGCTATTGACAGCCTGGGTCTAGACAGCATGGATCGTCTTTTATTAGAAACTATTATAGATAAGTTTGCTGGTGGCCCGGTTGGTCTTAATACTCTAGCCGCTGCTACTGGGGAAGAATTAATAACTATTGAAGATATTTATGAGCCCTATCTACTGCAGCTAGGTTTTTTAGAGAGGACGCCGCGGGGCCGTAAAGTTACAGCTAGAGCATATCAACACTTAAATCGTGTGCCTCCAGACAGTTTGTTTTAGTATGGATTTGTCCGATTTTGATTATTTCCTGCCTTCCGAGTTAATTGCTCAGACTCCAGTTGAACCACGAGATAGAGCCAAGCTAATGGTGGTTGATCGGCAAACTGGTAAATGGCAGTCAACTATTTTTTCTAACTTGCCGCAGTTTTTGCAGTCGCCAGATATTTTAATTGTTAATAATTCCAAGGTTTTGCCGGCTAGATTAATGGGCCATAAATTAAAGACAGGTGGCAAGATAGAGGTGCTGTTAGAGCATAAATTAGCTAGTCCTAACTATCAGGAAAGGTGGCGTTGTCTTATTGGGGGTAATCGGCCAAAGATGGGGTTAATAATTAATTTCTCGTCGGATTTGACAGGGCAGATTATTGGGGAGGAAGCGGATGGTGTTTTTATTGTAGAATTTAATAAAACAGGGAGTGATTTCTGGTCAACTATTTATAATATTGGGGAGATGCCGTTGCCGCCATATATTAAAGCTGACGAGACAATTATTAAACAGGCTGTTAAGGATTACCAAACGGTTTATGCCCAGGATAATAAGGTTGGATCAGTAGCTGCCCCTACTGCTGGCTTGCATTTTACTAAAGAATTATTAAGGTGTATTAAGGCGATGGGGGTAGAAATAGTAGAAGTTACGCTTCATATAGGATTGGGCACCTTTGGGCCAGTCAGCAGTGAAAACATTAAAGAACAGCGTCTTCATGAGGAGTTAGTAGATATTAGCGCGCAAAAAATTAATCAATTAGTCAAATACCATAAAGAGGGGCGGCGTTTGATTGCTGTTGGAACTACATCAGTAAGGGTTTTAGAGGGTGTGGTGGCTCAATTTATAGATAGTCCGGCCGTAGAGGATTGGCTAGCGCCCATTGATTTGTTTATTTATCCTGGTTTTGAATTCCGGCTTTTAGATGGGTTAATAACTAATTTTCATTTGCCTAAATCTAGTTTAATGATGTTAGTTTCTGCGTGGGCGGGCACCGATTTGATAAAAAAAGCCTATGCTGCAGCTATTGCTGAAAATTATCGTTTTTTTAGCTATGGCGATGCAATGTTGTTAGTGTGATTTTAATTGACGTCTTTACTTATCTTAATTATACTAGACAATATAAATTAATTATTAAAAAATTTTATGGTTCAAATGAAGAAGCGCACTAAAAGTGAAACCCGGAGACGTCGTTCCCATCACGCTCTAAAAGCTAAAGTTTTAGTAAAATGTCCTCAATGTGGTCAGTTAATTTTACCGCATACTGCTTGTTCTTTTTGTGGGACATATAAAGGCAAGCCAGTAGGGCAAGTTAAGAGCGCTAAGGTTAAGAGGGCAACCAAAAAAGTACCCAAGGAGGCTACAGCCAAAGCTAAGACTGAGACCAAAGATAAAAGTCAAAATAAGAAAAAATAATTATGGCCAATCGTCATTTAGCGAGAACTCTGGCCATGCAAACTTTATTTTGTTGGGATTTTAATGGTCAGAAAAAAAATTTAGACGAATTAATTGAGGAAGGTTTTAAGCAGTTTGCTCCAGAGTTTGATGATCATGGTTTTGTGAAAGATTTAGTAAAGGGGGTAGTGGCTAATCTGCCTGCTATAGATAACTATATTGTTAAATATGCTACTGAATGGCCGCTGGACCAAATTACCCCAGTAGATCGTAATATTTTACGAATTGGGATTTATGAATTAGCTTTTGATTCTAATATACCAGCTAAGGTGGCTATTAATGAAGCCATTGAAGTAGCTAAAACCTTTGGCGGTGATGCCTCAGGGCGTTTTGTGAATGGAGTTTTAGGGGCAGTTTATAAAGAAATACCCATTAAATCAATAGATAAGTCATCTTCCGCAGTTAAAGATGAGGAAACTGGTAAAGATGAAGAAAGGTGAAAGGTATATGACAAAACAGCAAGAATTAGCTAATAAATTAGGCATTAGGTTTAAAGATGAAAATCTATTAACTCAAGCCTTGGTTCATCGTTCTTATCTTAATGAACACAGTAATTGGCCAACCGGCCATAATGAGCGGCTGGAGTTTTTAGGTGATGCCGTGTTAGAGTTGGCTGTAACTAAATATCTATTTTTACATTATCCAGATAAGCCTGAGGGGGAATTAACAGATTGGCGGGCGGCACTGGTTAATGCTAAAACTTTAGCGCAGATTGCCCAAGAGATTGAACTGGATAAATATTTATTTTTGTCACGAGGCGAAGCCAAGGAAAAAGACTCTAAGGGGCATCAGTATATTTTAGCTGATGCTATGGAGGCTCTGCTGGGAGCTATTTACTTAGATCAAGGATGGGCGGTAGCTCAGCGGATAATTAATAAGCTGGTGTTATCTAAATTAGATTATATTATAAAAAATAAGCTTTATTTAGATCCTAAATCGTATTTTCAAGAGCGAGCTCAGGAAGTTTATGGTTCCACGCCGCATTATGAGCTGCTGGCTTCTAGCGGGCCAGACCACGAGAAACTTTTTGAAGTCGGTCTTTATGTTGATAACCGCTTAGTCAGCGTAGGCCATGGTATGTCTAAACAAGAAGCTCAGGTTGATGCCGCCGAAAAAGGCTTAAAGCAAGAGGGGTGGCGTTAACTTGGTCGGCGTTTGATAATTATTATTATTAAACCACTAACAATAAGGATATCTGCTAGATTTAAGAAGGTCCACCAGGTAGCAAGATAATCAATGACCCCGCCATAGACTAAGCGGTCATAGAGATTACTGGTTGAACCAATAAGTAATAATAGCCAGCCCCAAGCGTTGGGGCGGTGTTGTCGTAGGGTAATAATTGTTTCAATTATTAAGCCAATAACAACAATACTTAAGACAATAGAGAGGACAGGCCCAGTCCACGGTAAAGAGAAAGCCAGATATTTATTAAGGTTATAGCCCAAAAACCAGCCGCCGATTAATTTAATAGGTTGCTGTTGCCAAAAAACTATGGCTGCCATTTTGAGAGCCCGGTCTAAAATTAATAATAAAACAGCCCCAAGCCAGGCTGTTTTATTAAAAAGAGAGTATTTATTTATTGGTTTTTTTGTAATTTGTTTTTGCATTTAATACAGGAACTAGAAAAAGGTCTAGCTAGTAGCCGCTTTTCATCAATTTTTTTGTGGCAATATTTACAAATACCATAGGTGCCTTGGTCAATTTTTTTGAGGGCGGTATCAATATCACGCAAATTTTTTTCTAGGATTTGCTCAGTCGCTAGGTTAGTAGAATATTGTTCAACTTCTTGAGCATTCTCGTCATTTTCTTTGCCATAGTCAGGAAAAGTACTAGTGAAATCATTAGCATAACCAGACTCTTTAGTAGCAAAAGCTTCTAGTGCTTTCTCGGCCTCTTTTCTTAGCTGAAGTAATTCTGTTTTAATTTTTTGAATGGTTTCTGCGCGCATAAAATAAAGAAAAAATCTCTTATAGAAGATAATTTAAGTATAGTCCATTTTGCTTATTTTAGCAAGCTAAATTTTTATTTATGAGCTGTAGGATTTTGCCAGGTAATAAGCCGTCCGGGAGGTTGATGATCTAGATGAATATGCCAGGTATTAGCTGGCAGTAAGTCGGCTATTTTTTCTGGCCATTCAATAATTGTTAAATAGTCAGGCTGACCGGCAAAATCGCTGAAGCCTAAATTAATCAAGTCGTTAGATGAATTTAATCTGTATGCGTCTATATGGATTAACTCTTTAATTGTTGGGTGGTCACAGGAGTAATGTTCACAGATAACAAAGGTGGGGCTGGTGACTGGAGTAGTAACTCCTAAATATTTAGCTACCGCTTGAGTAAAAAAAGTTTTTCCTGTCCCCAGTTCACCAGATAGGGCAATAATTTCTCCGCCATGCCAATTTTTGGCTAAACGGCGAGCTAGGCTAGCCGTTTGTCGGGGCGTTGGCGTATAATAGCTATTAGTAGACTGTTTATTTTTGGACGTCAATGACATAATAGCCAAGATTATTATAATTAACTTGAAAATATGGAGGGACAAACAGCTGGCGGTTAAATTTAATAGTTTTTTCTTCTAGGCCGCTAATGAATTTATCTACATGAAAATAAAGGTAATAATTTTCTTGGTCGCCGTAGAAGATGAAGCGTTCTAATGGCCCAAAAGGACAATTGTTGATTTTTTGGATTAATTCAACGGGCGACTTAGCAGTGGCTAGATCTTGGACATAATTATACCTTTTAGAGAAGATGGCAGCTGGATGATTATTATGCTGATTAAAATAAATTAAGTTATTAATTGGGACAATAGCTAATAGCTGAGGAACGGTTTCTAGAGTTAAACTATCTTGAGGCAAAGGATGATTATTAAGATATTGACTTAATTGGACAATAGATGGGTCCATTTGTTTAGATTTAATTCGTTGATTTCTGATAGCTGGGTCGTCGATGAAAAAACCAAAAAATGACTGAGCAATTAATAGACCTAGGCCAAGCAAGGCTAAGGTTATTGCTGTTTTAGTTTTTTGGTCTAAGTTATAATGTTGCCAAATGCGGCTTAAGCCATAGGCTGCTCCCATAGCCAAGATAGTGGGGGCCCAGATATAAAAACCGCGGAATTCTTGAAATGGCTTATGCCAAATTAACAGAGTTAGCAAGCCACCACCCCACCAGATAAAAGCTGTAGAGAATAAGTAAAGCAGCTGCCTAGCGATGGGATCGCGATGATAATAAATTAAGGCACCTAGGCCAAACAAAAAGATTAAATTAGTCCAGCTTGTTAGTTGGAACATCGGCAGCCATAGATTTAAGCCAGTAGGGGTAAAAAGGGCAGTTTGCCAACTTTCCAAGCCATTTTTGAGATAGCTACTAAGTAGCGGTCCAGTAAAGGGCAGGGTGGCGATGAAAGATACGATAGCGGTTTGGGTCAGCCGCCAAAAATATCTAAGCCGGTGATTATTTTTCTCTGTCAGACCCATTATTATTAAAGCAATGGCCGCGAAAGCCAGCCAGAGATAATAAGTCATAAATATTAAGCCGGCAGCTAATCCATAAATTAATGGCTGCCAGATGGTCCAGCGTTGATTGTTTACTCGGTGGTATAGGCTAATAGTCCATAGAATTGTAGCCACGGCAGCTACTATTTCATAAGGTTTGCCAATGATTAGGTCCTTGTCTAGAACAGTCATAATTAGTAAAGGAGACAGGGTGGCCAGTAGTACATTGAGGCGATGGTTAGGGAGGATATTTTTAAATAGATAACGTTGTAGTAGAAAGACTACTGCCGGGAAAAGCAAGAAGAAGGTGGTAGCAGCCACTTTCATCATTATGATGCCATTCCAATTGAAGAGTCTTCCCCAGAAACTAAAAAACCAAAAACTGCCCGGTGGATAGAAAGGAGGCAGGCCATGATAACTAAAGTCGGAGCTGAAGCCAATTTTAGCTAAAGTATTAAATATAGCGGCAATAGTCAGCTCATCACCCTGAAGACCCCATAAGGGCAGCTGTAAATTATTAGACCATAAGGCATAAGTACCAGCCGAGGTAAGTCCAAAAAGCAACAGAAGGTACAGGGGGTTTTTTTTCTTAATAATTAAGTAAGCCGCTAAAATAGCAAAAAGCATCAAAATTATTTTGATGCTGCTATAAATTTGGATATCAGAAAAATTCATAAAGCTTTAAAATAGTGTATTTATACAACTCCGCCTAAACTTACTTTATCAGAAATTCTTAAAAAATCCAATGCCTGCCGTCAGAGGCGGCGGGTAAAAAATTCTACATATAACGTTGTTTTGGCATATCTGAAGTCGCGAAGTGATTTGGATATAGGCTTTTGCAAAAAGCCGAAACCAGATACGCAGTGTTATCGGGTGTAATTAAAGGTTTTGGTTTTGCAAAGCAAAACATTATTTGGGGCTATTTTTTATTTTTATTATGTTGTAAAAGAATTCTTTATTAGCAACACCAACATTTTGTATCTTGTAATTTGGGAAAATATTTTTTAACCTTGTTTCAATAAAAAATAAATCAACCAAACCCTCAATTTGCTCATAATTTAATTTTAATTTTCTAACCTTGTTATAAATCAGCAAATGGATAATTTCATGAGCGATTGTTTCGTTGGCGTTTTTTATGTCTTTACGGTTTACCACTCTTAAATTAACTATATTGGGATAATTAAATTGCCCATTGGGTCCGTATAATGAAATATGGCAAAAATATTTATCTTCTATTTTTAAATTAAAACTGCTTAAAATTTTAAAAAAATTCTTTTCAATTTTCTGCCAGTTGTTTTTTATAGTTTCTTTTTTTAATTGATAATTATCTTTATTATAAACTTTGTTTAATTCCCTGCTTAATTTCTTGACAAAAAGTTTTTTATTATTTTGATAAATTTTAGCGAAAAATTTAGGTAAAATAATTGGAAAATCATTATCAATAAACCACTGATATTCATCGTAAATGTTCAGTAGTTTTTCTTTTTCTTTATTTTTTGAATATAAAAATTGTAGCCTCATGTTTATATTATAGCTTGCAATCCTGCAAAATAAAACGGCTAAAGTCTTTGAGCTCTCACTTTAGCCGTTATGTGGTTAGAAAAATCCCGCTTCCTCCAATTGCTTGGCGATGCCGATAACTTCACCCTTAGGATCGGCTATCTCAGTAAAGGCTTTCCGAACTGCCCACTCAATTTCTCGCAGGCTTTTTTCGCCGGTCATCTGCTCGACAATAAACGCTCCAATCTCGTTAAAAGTCAGAACACCTTTACCCTGAAAGAAACCGAGAAAACCATTAAGGTCTTGCCTGATTTTAAATCGGCAATTGATTTTAGGTATAAACTCGCTATCCATGTTAATCTCCTTTTCTTCCCTGGATAAATTCGTCGGGAGCATACATTTTTGAAAAACAACTTCTTGACCGACGAAAGGATTAAAGCCAAAATAACTATCCCTGTATTTAAGTTTTTCCTTTGTCTCAATGCTGGTAAAATCCCTTTAGCGGTATTTTGAATTTTTCGCTCAGTGTTCTTAACTCTTTTTCAACTTGTCCCCAATATGTTTGGGTGAATCTAGATTGATAAAGAGATAACAAATGGGGATATTTGCTTTTCAGAAGATCTTGGACATTCTCCCAATTTCCGCATTTGAGATTTATACTTTCTGCCATTACGAAATCGACTTTACCAACAATAGCTGTAAAAATAGTTTCAAGGTTAGTCAATCCGGGCAGAATTGGTCCAATAAAGGCATAGGTGGTAATGCCACTTCGGTGAAAAGTATCAAGCGCCTTTATTCTTTGTTGAGGCGTAGAAGAATAAGGTTCAAAGTTCCGAGCGATCTCTTGTGCTGTTGTTGTTAGCGTTAAACCAACTTCGCACTGACTAAGCTGTTTAAACAAATCTAAATCTCGTATCACAAGATTAGACTTTGTTAAAACAGAAACCGGAAAATTGTATTGAAGCAGAATTTCCAGAATTGCTCTGGTAATACGATACTTCTGTTCAATCGGTTGGTAAGCGTCAGTAACGCTCCCCAAAAGCGTTATGCCTTTTTTGGGTTTTCTGGCTAACTCTTTTGCTAAAACTTCAGAAGCGTTTATCTTAACATCAACAAAGTGTCCCCATGGTTCATCATGAGTCGTAAACCTTTTCATGAAGCGAGCGTAACAATAAATACAACCATGCAGACAACCGACATAGGGGTTGATACAATAATCTGCTTCCGGCAGCCTGCTTTTAGTTAAAAGAGTTTTGCATTGTATAGTGTTAATTTTCATATCACTTTACCCCCCTTTTATTGCCTTTTTGGATATAAGCAATTGTTCGACAGAAATTTGTTTTTGTACAAAATTCTGAAATTTTTATTGCTTTCTCCAGAACTTCGTCTAAATCATCTACCGGCAGTTTGCCAAGACGAAAACTTGGGTAAGGACGGCAATTATCATCAATAGCCCAAGCACAAGCTATTACTATGCCATTGGGAAGAATGCCGATTGATTCTACTACCGCGGGACATTTTATAGTTCCTTCCAGTATTTTAAGCGAGTGCTGAAAAAAAATTCTTGTAAATCCGTGTAATCCTCGCAAAAATTTCATTATCTTCAAGTATTCTGAATTAGAAGGAGTAAATTCTGTAAGTTTAATGCCTCTTCCCACGGGGTAAAATCTTAGCAATTCCCATTCTGGGATACCGTTTTCGCACAACCAACGGTATACACTTTTGAGGTTTTTCTTAGTCATCGTAGCGGGATAGAGAACGGTAGCTGCTCTCACTTTTATTCCCGCAGCGACACACTTCTTCATTGCTACCATTGATGCGCGGTTGTATCCGCGAGGACGCCAAGGATTTTCTGTCCCGGGTAGATTATCTAATGTAAACTCAACTACACCAACTTTCTTTAGAAGCTCAAGTTTAGCATCAGTAATTTTACTACCTGTTATACTAACACCAATTTTTCTAGACGGCAACCAACGAGTAGCTTGTTCTACCACTCGAAAATCTTCATCGTAATACAAAGGGTCACCACCGGAAAAATCAATCTCAAAATTTCTGTCGGTCAAAATTTTTAGTACTGCCAATTTTTCAGCTAGAGTAAGTTCTTCACCTTTCTCTTTTACTTCTGAGTAAACCAAGTTTTCAGTTGTATTGCAAACATGAAACCCAGAAACGCAACAAATCGCACAGTCCCAAGGACACGCTCTCGTTAAATTCCATATTACGTCCATTTTTTACCTCCCTTTGGTTGTTAAAGTACATTTTCAATCCCAATTTCGATTTCAGGATTGATAATTAATAATAAAATAAATCTTTTAATTCTGTCAATAAACATTGGTAATATATATACTTTTTGCATTTTTACGTGATTTTAAATTCTAAAAGCGAACGGGCAAAAAATTTTCGGGAACTCAAACTCCTAAAACTTTGTCCGCTCACTGGGAAATTTTTATGTGTAAATATGTGTAAATTTAGAAAATTTATGATATTATTTGTAGGAATTAGTCGCGTTGTTTAGAGTTTTTAGGATATTTAAGAACTAAAAATATAGTAGATGTTTAATACTACCAGTGGGCACACAAGGATTTGAACCTTGGACCTCTTCGGTGTAAACGAAGCGCTCTAACCAACTGAGCTATGCGCCCTAGTTGTGCCGAGGACAGGACTTGAACCTGCACGAAGTTTCCTTCACAAGCACCTCAAGCTTGCGTGTCTACCATTTCCACCACCTCGGCTTAGTCAGTCTTTTTGGGGGTAGCCGTCTTTTTTTCGTTAATATCTCTGAGCCTCTTTTTATAATTTTTAATGAAAGTTAATTTAGCCCGTCGGACGATGGCTTGTTTTTTTATTTCTACCTTAGTAATGGTTGGTAGATTAATAGGGAAAATTTTTTCTACCCCAACTCCATCAGAAATTTTGCGGACAGTTACTGTGCCTCCCGCTTCCTGACCATGTTTGCGGGCAATAACTAGGCCTTCGAAATATTGAATCCGTTCTTTTTCCTCACCTTTAGGATTAAGTTCTTTAATTTTTTGGTAAATACGGACCGTCATGCCTGGCTTAAGGTCACGTAATGTAGGAGCTTGCGTTTCATTCATAAGTTTTTTCTAATAAAAAATAGCGCTTGTAGTTTAAGCTTTATTAGCTTAAGCAATTTTAGGTTGAGTGTCAAGGCTGCTTGCCTTATTAAAGATAGCTTTTAGATATTCGCCAGTAAAGCTCTGGGGGCTAGCAGCAATATCTTGCGGCGTGCCTTCGGCTACTATTTGACCGCCTCGTTCGCCACCTAGTGGCCCTAAGTCAATAATCCAGTCAGCAGTTTTAATAATATCTAAATTATGTTCAATGACAATGACGGTATTGCCTTTGTCTACCAGACGATGCAGGACATCTAATAGTCTTTGGATATCGGCAAAATGTAGACCAGTAGTTGGCTCATCGAGAATATACAAAGTACGACCGGTGCCTTTTCTGGCTAATTCTGTGGCTAATTTTACTCGCTGTGCTTCGCCACCGGAGAGGGTGGTAGCTGCTTGGCCTAATTTAATATAGCCCAGTCCGACCTGATCTAGAGCTTCTAGCTTATCTTTAATAGCCGGCTGGTTAGCAAAAAAGGCTAGTGCTTCCTCAACAGTCATTTCTAGCACTTCATAAATATTTTTATCTTTATAATGAATCTCCAATGCTTCTTGATTATATCTTTGACCGTGGCAGACTTCACAGGTAACATAAACATCAGGGAGAAATTGCATTTCAATTTTCACTAAGCCATCGCCATGGCAAGCTTCACAACGTCCGCCGACCACATTAAAAGAGAAACGTCCAGCTTTATAGCCTCTTAATTTAGCTTCCGGCAGGCTAGCAAAGAGTTCGCGAATGGGAGTAAAGGCGCCGGTATAGGTAGCAGGGTTAGAGCGAGGAGTGCGGCCAATGGGGGATTGGTCAATTTCAATTATTTTATTAATATTGCCTACTCCCTCTAAGCGGTCATAAGCGCCGGGTTCATCGGCGGCTTGATAAAATTTTTTCTTTAAAGCTCGACCTAAAGTTTCAGTAATAAGGGTAGATTTACCTGACCCGGAGACACCGGTTACGGCGATGAATTTGCCTAGAGGAAAAATAACGGTTAAGTTTTGTAGATTATTTTGTCTAGCCCCGATAATCGTAAGAACCTGTCCATTGCCGGGCCGGTATTTAGTTGGTAGGGGGATGGATTTTTTTCCAGATAGATATTGGCCAGTCAGGGAATTAGGATTGGCCATAATATCTTTAGCCTTGCCTTGAGCCACTACTCGGCCGCCATGTTTACCAGCGCCAGGGCCAATGTCAATAATTTGATCAGCGGCAAGCATGGTGGCTTCATCATGTTCTACTACCAGGACGCTATTGCCCAAGTCACGTAATTCTTTTAAGGTGTTAATGAGTTTATCATTATCTTTAGGATGTAGGCCAATTGAGGGTTCATCTAAGACATAGATTACACCAGTTAGCGCCGAGCCAATTTGCGTAGCTAGTCTAATACGTTGGGCCTCACCATTAGAGAGGGTGGCAGCTGGCCGGTTGAGAGTTAAATAATCTAGACCAACATTGAGCAAAAATTGTAGTCGGTTAATAATTTCTTTGAAGATAAGTTTGCCGACTTGTTTTTGTTTCAGCGTAAGCTCATGGCTGGTATTTAATTTCTGGAAAAAGTCATAATTTTGAGCAATAGTTTGTTCACCCACTTCATAAATAGATCGCCCGGCAACAGTAACAGCTAAAAATTCCGGTTTGAGACGCGCGCCATGACAAACAGGGCAAGGAATAGTGCGCATATATTTTTCAATCTCATGGCGGATGAAGTCGCTGTCTGTTTGCTGGTAACGCTCATAAAGATTATTTAAAACTCCTTCAAATTTAGCCCTGACAGTGCCGTAACCGTTAGTACTGGGGAGAATATAGACATTATCGCCAGTGCCATTTTCTAGAACAGCTAATTGTTCGGGCGTTAATTTATTTAAGGGAGTATTAAGGTCAAAGCCATGGGTATTAGCTACAGCACCCACCACCCTGGTAAGCCATAATTGGCTAGAATAACTATAATGAGACCATGGTCTAATGGCACCCTGAGCAATGGTTAAGTTTTTATTAAATACTAACTCCGGGACAATTTCTAATTTAGTGCCAAGCCCTGAACAGTAAGGGCAAGCGCCATGCGGTGAATTAAAAGAAAAATTACGGGGCTCCATTTCTGGTAAACTAATATTACAGCGGGGGCAGGCAAATTGTTGCGAATATAGTTTTTCTTGGGCTTTTTCTTCAGTAAGCTCAATAGTGCCTACTAGGCCGTTGGCTAAATCTAGAGCCTTATCTACGGCCTCAGTAAGACGACTTATGCTATCTTCGTTATTAGTAATCGTTAAGCGGTCTATTACTATTTCAATGGTGTGTTTTTTTTGTTTATCTAAAGTCAGACCTTGGGCTTCAGCTAAATCATAGAAATAATTATCTAGACGTATTCGGCTAAAGCCAGCTCGTCCAATAGCCATTAGGACATTCTTGTGTTCGCCTTTTTTGTCGCGCACCAGTGGGGCTAAGATGGCAATCTTTTTACCGGCCGATTGTTTTTTAATTTGCTCGACAATTTCGTCTAGGGTATTGGCCTTAATGGGGTCGCCGCAATTGGGACAATGGGGCTGACCTAGACGCGCGTAGAGTAATCTTAAATAGTCATAGATTTCAGTAATAGTGCCAACGGTGGAGCGGGGATTGTGGGAGACAGCTTTTTGGTCAATAGAAATAGCTGGAGACAATCCTTCAATTGAATCTACGTCTGGCTTATTCATGAGGCCTAAAAATTGCCGGGCATAGGCCGACAGAGATTCTACATAACGACGTTGGCCTTCGGCATAAATAGTATCAAAGGCAAGTGAGGATTTGCCCGAGCCGGAAAGTCCAGTAATGACCACTAATTGGTTTCGGGGAATATCCACATTAATATTTTGTAAATTATTAACACGAGCTCCCCGAATTTTTAACCAATCATGGTTATGTTTAGAAGGCATAGGTAAAACTACGTAATTTAATTAAATGATTATTATAACTAAAAAAAAGCGGTTAGTCAAAGCTCCTAACCTTGTTGTCAATTTATTAAGATTTATTTTGTAGTCTTTAAAATTGGTCGCAATTACTGAACAAAGCGCGAACCTTTTTTGAACAACAATTTCTGCCTTAATGGACAGAAATCCGTCCTTGTTTTTTACCGCCGTTTGTAAATTAACTGATTTTGTCCGCAAAATCAGCAAAATTGTCAAACCAGTATTTTCTGTAATTTTCCAAAACTTCAGCAATCCCTCGTCGTGGCTTCAATAAAAGTTTTGTATTTATGGTCAATCCATTATATGAAAATTTTTTGCTTTCTTTTTGTTCGCCAATTTCAAATATCTTTGAATAACCGTCAATTTTTCTATATCCGTCTGCGTGTTCTGTCCCTTTGGGATCAACGAATAAAATTAAATATTGTTGGTTTTTTTGCATCCAAAAAATGAAGTCGGGTTTGAAATTGGCAATATTATTTTCCTTTGGATTGTAATAAGGAATTAAAACCTCGTCTAGAGTTTGGTCAAGTTTTGAAAACATCCACCAGTCAAATTGCCTAAACACATTGTCCGGTTTAGTAAGGTATTCTTCCAGTTGCTCAATAAATTTTACCTCGCTGTCAACATTGATAATATGATTCAGGTAGTCAATTTTTTCTGTGTCCGAAACTATTACCGGAAGATAATAATGATTAGCTAAATACTTGATTTTGATTTTTTGATTTTTTATTTCAAAATTCTCCGCCTCTTCAAACAGAGTCCTTTGTTTTTCATATTCTTTTCTGGGAATTTTGCCGTACTGCTTATTTAACTCTTTTTGCCTTTCGGGATAGTGTTTGGCTTCTTCTATCTTCCGTCTAATTTCTTCGTATTTCTCACCATCGCTAAACCTAACTTTTTTGAAATGCACAATTTCGTCTTCCAACTCCTTAAATTTTTCAAATTCTCTGCTTTTAATTCCAAAATAGTCAAAAATCCGGCTAAGAATTAACTCCGGTTCAAGAAGTGATGGCTCGTCCTTGTCCAAAGTATAATATCTATCTTTATTTGATTCAGCAAAACTTTCACTTGTCTTTTTTAAGACATTAACTTCGCAATCATATTTAGCTAAAGCGATTTTATCGTCTAAAAATTTGTAGAATTGCGAAGTTATGTTAAAATCTTCACGGCTGATAGGATATTTTTGTGGGTCTTTTTCCTCAGCAAAAATTCTCTCAGCGGTTTTATACACCGGCACTAAAAGAGTGTGCTTTTGTGCTTCTGGATTTAAAATAAATGCTTCACCCAAATTTTTATCTTGCTTCTCTGCTTTTAGTGTGGCAATTATTTCCTTCAGGTTTTCGGCGTTAGTGCCAAAAACAAATAAGCTTTCAATCGGCAAAATCAGATTTTTTACTTTCTCAAATAATTGCTCTTGTACAGCTTCAACATTAAACAAATTTTGGAGACGTTTTCTTTGGTTTTTTAGCGGTTCGATTCTTACACCCCGGCCTACTGATTGCAGGACAAATTTTTTAGCGTCGCTTCCAACCCCGATATTTA
>ERZ795030.1047-NODE-1047-length-40017-cov-5.859041_pt1 | contig 40017 bp, 43 predicted proteins | sample MGYA00375122_ERZ795030 | MGnify/ENA primary metagenome ERZ795030 (study PRJEB30165, sample SAMN05720146) | activated sludge metagenome | isolation source: anaerobic digester from wastewater treatment plant | place: Japan | collected 2015-04-20 ... | reverse complement strand
AAGACTGTCTTATGGGTCGTATGTTCAAGTCGATGATGGTATTAATCAATTAAGATTTAAGGAGTTGTAAATGGATTTAAAGTTTTATCTCGATATGACAGAGTTCATTGTTAACAGGATTGGTATAAGCAATTCTGAGAAAGCGTATGTCCGCGGATTGCAAAGGGAGATAAAAGAATGTATGAAGAAGGGGAGGTCGCTAAATTCATACTGGAAACTTGTTGCACTAAAATTGTTCGAAGTCAATAAAATTAAAGATGAACGTATAAGTGAAGATATTCTTAATACTGTTGAATGGAAACACGAAGGCAAAACGTATGTAACAAAAGTCAAATATATTGATTTTGAGATCAATAAGTTTCCACCACAGTCAAGAATGTTACAGAACACGCGCGACGTTGACGATGCTGTATTTATCATAGAGTCTTTAAAGTCTTGTGTCGATAAGTACGGTGATGATGTTGTGACCGATAGAGTGTATATGTTGCAAAAATATATTCTTGTTTTGCTTGAGGAGACTCCACTTGAAAACGAGTAGTGTGGTAGAATTAATCTATCGGGATACAAGTACTGCTACTCCATTCACAAACTCGAGGACGCTCCCGACGTCCTCAATTTTTTTCAACGGAGCAGTATGGCGTACATAGAGAAAAGGATAGCCTTTGACCACGAAAGAGATAGTGATATTATTGGTTACATAGATTCAATGACAAGCCATAAAGCTAATCAACTTATAAGAGAGTTATTGCGTAATCACATGCGAAGTCAATCTATGTCACAGCTTGACAGGATTGAAAGCAAGATCGATGTTGTTATTCGATCAATTAATAGCGGTACAGTAAATTATGTTAAGCAAGACACTGTTGTTGCAAGCGACACAATGAATAAACTTGCTGACGCTTTATCTAATTTAGGAGTGTAAAATATGAAAAGAAAACGTGTTGATTTAGTTAATCAAAGTGCTGTAAGGACTTCCCTGTCTACTGGAACGCGAGTCACAAAGAATGTTACCATTGGTCTTGAGACTTTAAATTTAATCGACAAACTTGTTGAGACTGGTAACGGAAAATACGGCTCTGCTTTTATAGAACATGCTTGTAGATTTTTTATCGCATGTTTAAGCGGTAACAGAGATAATATAGCCGTGTCTGTTGAGGAGCTGTCGAAGTTTATTGTCTCGTCTAACTTCTCGAGTAACCTTCGCGAGTACGCGGATCTATGGGATGAGGGAGTAGAGGAAATTGTATTCTAATAAAGTAGTGCCAGCCCCGTGGATGCTTGGTCTTATGCACGGAAGTTGGAGACCGCATCAATATGAAGCAATACAAAATCTTGAAAATATATTTTCTGAAAAACGGATAGCAATTCTTGAGGCTCCGACTGGGACAGGCAAGACTGCTATCGCCACCGCCGTTGCTCGCAATGGAAAGTTTTCCCAAACAACGGTTGTGGTACAAAATCTTGGGCTGCTTGAACAATATAGAGATTATGGTTTTGCAATTCTTAAGGGTAAGCAAGCGTATGAATGTATTGATCCGAAAAGAATAACCGAATGGCAACTCAAGACCGGTAAAGTACCAACTGCCGCAGACTGTCCTTACTCAGAGATGTATCAATGTCCGTACGGAAAGCGATGTCCATATATGGTTGCGCGCGACAGGGCGTTGAGTTCTCCACTCATGGCTTGCACATATAAATACGCGGCATTATCTGAAAAAGTGCAGGCTCGTAAGGGCTTGTTTGTCATGGATGAAATTCATAATGCCGTGAGCGAGCTGCTTGACATTGGCTCTTTTGCCATGACGGACACAAAAAGAAGAGAGCACAATCTGCCCGATTTTCCTCTCAAAGATTTTAGAAATGGAGAGGGTGGAATTGTTGGCGAGGTAGAACTTGTGGAGATATTAACTTGGATATTCGAATCAAGAAAAAGGTTGGGTATTCTTAATTTGTTTGATGAAATATCTCCCGTTGGCACTGAAAAGAAGAAACTGCTTGAGCAGTTCGATTCATTGATTGAACTCTTGAGTGTTTGTGCTGGTGAAGTGTTTTATAAATGTTCTAAACCAATGTATGCACTTAGATACGGAAGACCGCGAGAGTATGAAATCGAATTTAAAACAATCTCTCCGTCGTATCTTTATCATAAAATGACTGGCGACAAGGACAATATCCTCATGATGTCAGCGACGATTGGATCGCCATCGGCGTTGATTGCAGGAGAACTGAAGATAAAAAAGGAAGACTATTCCTACATCAAGTTCCCTCACCCAGTACCTGTTGACAGGAGACCGATTTATGACATAGCAGAGTTCGCGATGAGCCACAGTTCTCTCGTGAAAAGACCTTACCTCTACGATGAGCAGGCAAGAATTATAGCGAAGTGGGTCAAAGAATACACGCATCCATCGTGGCGCGGCATTGTTTTAACAACTTCTTATAAAAAGATAGAAAAATTGAGAGAGGGTCTTGTAAAATATCTTGGAAAAGATGCTCTGTTCGTGAGCACAGCGACATCATTACAAGAAAGAATAGACGAGTTTGTGTCGGACAACACGGAAGGCGTCATCCATGTGGACACAATACAAGGGTGGGGGACAGGAGTGGATTTGCGTGGAGACATTGCTCGTTATTGTGTCGTCGCTGGAGTTCCGTTCAAGAATCCAACCGATACCTTTGAGACGATTCGCATGAAAACTCCCACGGGTAAAGCATATGCAACTGCGTACGCTTTTAACGCGGTTGTGCAAGCAACTGGAAGAGTGTCTCGAGGAGAAAAACTTAATGGAAGGTATATGATAAACAAAAGTGCGCTTGCCGACAAAATGGCGACCTCGCCGTACGCCATGAAACATTATTCTGATTGGTACAAAGATGCCATGATCAAGGAGCAATCATGATTAAGCTTAAGTTTTGTCTTAAACCCAAGGATGGGAAGAAACTATTACACAAAGAATTTGAAGTTGAGATGCTTGAGGTTGAGTGTGGCGACACGAGTCTCCTGCTTTTCGCCGACTATGACGACAATAGTGTATGTGTCGCCTCATCTGTGGAAACAGCAAGTCTTTCTATCGCAGGTACTTCCGAAAAGTATGTAATTGTTAGAACAAAAGATGCAAAAAAGTAATTTCATAAGAGCATTGAAGTGGCGCGAGGCTGGCGTGCCCACCATACCGCTTAGACGTATGTCTAAGAGACCGCTTGTGAAATGGAAGCAGTATATTGGCGAGCCAGCAAAACCTCATGAGCTCAAAAAGTTCTTTTCTAACGGCTCAAATCTCGGCGTTCTGTGCGGAGGCGAATTTGGTCTTGTCGTGATAGACTTTGACGATAAAAATGGGTATCCGAATTTTGTAGAGAGCGCGTCGGGTATTGTGAGAAGTATTTTTGAGAAAACATATAAAGTGGAGACCCCGCGCGGATTACACGTATATCTAAGATGCAACAATGTGAGCACTCGCATAGATACAGAAAGAAAAATCGATATTAAGGGAGAGTCAAGTTATGTTGTCGCGCCATGTTCTATACATGAAACAGGCATTGCTTACAAAGATTTGGTTACATTCTCGCCAGAAAATATATTAAAAATACCGAGACCAATTCTTGACAAAATATTCCCAGAAAAAGAAAAGATCGCAAAAGTAAATTGGGATGCGTTCGCGCCAGAGAGCAATGGATTTCTTAGTCCGTACGCGGATACAGAAGATATAAAGGCTCACGTCTCTATATTGAGATATGCTATGGAATTAACAAATATGTTCCCAAAGCACGGGGGGCAAGAGTATTGGATGGGGAAGTGCCCAATGCCGTCTCATGACGATAAGGACCCTTCTTTTTGGGTCAATGTGCGACTTGGCATCTGCGGTTGTTTTGGCAACTGTATACTTAATGACAATCCGACAGATGTAATCGGATTGTATGCTTACATGAATGGCTTATCGTATGGAGAGGCATTTAATATTTTGAGGGAGTGGTGAACTCCCTCAAAATATTCACTATCCTTCTATTTCTTCTCGCTCTGTTTTCCTCAATGGATTGTGTTCATATGCAACTTGGGTCGAAAGCCACGCGATAGTTACGCCAAGAACAATTTTAAAGTATGGGTCTATGATCTCGATAAAATTTGGTAGCTGCGCGAGCAAATGCCCGCCAACTCCAAGCACAACCGCAATAGCCCACATGATCGCGAGTTTGGTGTTCCTTGATAGGTTTTTCCAGAACTCATATTTGTCAAGAGCCCAAGAAATAAACCATGCGAATATGATCAGTCCGCCCGCCGTTGGTCCAGAGAGCCACGACAAAAACTCACCAAAGTTTTCAAAGGGTATGTTCATATTTTATCCTCCTAATAATCCTAATAAATGTGTTACAAAGTACGTCACAAGCAATCCTATGACAGTCCAACTTAATTTTACCACATTCTTGGCAATGCGTTCAGATTCAACAACCCTTGCATATAAACTTTTTTCTATGCTGTCCGATGATTTGTCGCCTCTGAGGAATGTGTCTATCTTCGAAAGCGACTGATCTATTCCTTTCATGGCTTTTTCTAAGTCCTCTACTCTTTTTATTATTGAGCCTTCTCTTACCCCGTTCCCAATTATGATCCCTTTGAGCAACTCTATGTCTTTTCTTATCTCTTCTCGCTCGCTACAAGCATCCATTCCGATGTCGAATGTAATGTCACCCAAAAGGCACAACGCTTTATGAGTGTCATCTTCTTCTTTGATTCTGTCAATTTGTTTCTTTATGTATTCTTTGTTGCGCATGTGTGCCTCTATTACAAATAATAATTATCTCACATATTTATTCTATCACAGGATATAATCATTGGAGCGTATTTTGTTAAAAAACATAGGAGAAATTTATGATACCAAACTCAAAAAAACTTTTTGAGCTTAACAAGAACGGCGTAAGCGAACTCGAACTCGCAAGAAGGTACGGAACAACAAGAGATATTATTCACGGAAGGATTTATAGATACAAACAACGGGCGGGGATAGAAGAAGATTATACGGATGATGATTATGTTAATTCATCATTCGACGAATTAACTGGTGAAGTTTATTCAAAGTCAAAAACAATAAATACGCTTGAAGAACTGATAAAAGAAGCACAGATTGATTTGGAAGAGTGGGAGATAACAAAGCATGTTATTAATAAGTGGGATGTAACAACAAGAAGCGGGCAAAGATTTACAAATTGGCAGGTGAAGGCATGGCTTGCACGTAGAAATCCGTTTGAAATAATGCCCGCGCTAAACCCTGTAATTGTCAACGTAAGCGATTTACCGCAACGTACAGCGATTTATAGCAGGGACAGCAGTAATCATGCGATAACGCGCTTCATTGTCTTAAATGACCCCCATTTTGGTTTTGACAGGGATGTAAGAACAGGTGAATTAATACCCTATCACAACGAAAAAGTCCTACAAATTGCACTTGATATAGTAGCGAACAATCATTTTGATTATATTGTTTGGGGAGGAGATATACTTGACGCGAATGAGTGGTCATCGAATTGGATAAAGAGACCGGAGTTTGTACAAACAACTCAACCTGCACTTGTTGAAGCATCCAGATGGATGGCTGGGTTTATCAGGGAGAGCAACAATAGAGATATAAAATCCATTGCTCTCATGGGAAATCATGATGACAGGATAGAAAAGTATATTATAGACAATCTACCTGCGGTATACATGCTTTCGACAGGAGATGATCCGGACAGTGAACCGTTATTAAGTATGAGTAATTTACTCGGTCTAAAAAGAATGGGGGTGGAGAAGTTTGGCGAAGAATTTATCTATGGAGATGTACGACTTATACACGGAAGTATAGCGAGAAAGGGATCGGGGAATACAGCAAGAATACATATCGAAGACACATTAATGAATACAGTGTTTGCTCATGTTCACAGAAGAGAACTTGTCACCAAAACCATCATAGGCTCCGGAGGAGAAAGACAAGAGCTGTTTTCCATGTGTCCAGGTTGCTTGTGTCACACGGATGGAAGAGTACCCGGCTCATCGATTAGGAGCAACTGGCAGAATGGTATAGGTGTCTTAGAATTTGTTGGCGATATGTGTTTATCTCATCAGATCGTTAAGATTGACGATACTTGCATTTACAATGATGCTGTTTATTGATCTTGACGAGCAGAATTATATGAACCATCGAATGTGACTCCCAACCGGCGGTGGAGGGATGTAAGGCTCAAGCGATACGGCGCAAGCCGCGTTTCTTGAGCCGCCAAAGGTCCATGACATTGTTGTATTACCTGTTGAGGCAACAGTTTTTCTTGAAGAAGAACGAGCACTCGCCCTGTAAAAAACCGATTGTCCGGCACCGGCATTTGGCTCATAACTTGCGTTCGCCAAGCTGATTACATCAATCCCTATGCCATCTTTATGAATATTTATTGTTCGCGAGTTTGATGTTGAAGAGCGAGACCTAGAGCCACCTTGATCCATGCCTCTTATTGGACTATCCGGATCAACTCCGCCCAACATTATTCTGTCTACTCGAAGGGTAGAGCCAGTCTGACTTGAGGTTATGGTAACCGTGCTTGTCCCCCAAGCGTCTGGGATGACACACCCCCACCATTGAACTCGTGCAGTGTTAGTGTTATCCCCTATTTTCGTGAAAGATTTCCCGTTGATTGTGATGGAATTAAAGTATTGAGTAGAACCTGTGGCTGTTCCAGTTACCATTACAAGATAACGATTTGTGCCAGCGACCAACGCAAGATTTGTGTTTACCAGCGTATGAGTAGTTGTTTGCAATATACTTATTGCCATTAAATCACACTTTCTTCAAATGTCATTTCAATTACTAAGCCCAACGCGCCAGTACCAGCCCCAACAACATCAATGTATATCGGATCTGTTCCGTAATCAACAATACTGTTTGCTTCTTTAATGCTTCCAATCCCAAACTGTTGGCTTGAAGCAATGCTCATGTTTGCATTTAACATAGTTCCCCCATTGTACTTAATGTCAATGGTTGTGGCAGAGGAGCCAACCGTTTTAACGATACCGCGAACAGAGATTAATTTCCATCCATCAATAGCAAGGGGGATCGGGAGAAACGTTATATTTGATCCAGCTGATACCGGTGTGGATGCTGAAAATGAAAACACCTCTAATTGAACACTCCGGAGTTGTGTCTCAAGACCATCCCATCCTACGATGTCTGTGCCATCTCTCACGATAATCTGACCATCGCCTATTGATTTTATATCAAGTATTGATGGACCACCGGTTTCTCTAATTTTCTCCTCCGGTAAACCGCCAGCACTAATAACTGGCATTTCATAGACTGAGAGGAGCTCTATTCTTTTCTTGAGGTCGCTAACATCCTTGAAAAGTTGAGTTATTGCATAGTCTTTTTCGTCTGAATACTTCATTAGTAATAACTGTCCTCTAAGTTTCTTGTGTATATTTTTATATCTTCAGAGCCATTATCGTTGATTTGAAAATGAACTTTATTTATGTGAATATCATATAAATAATTCTTGAACTTGAAAGCAACAACATCACCCCATCCAAATTCTGCACCAAAATATTTTGTGAATGATCCGCTCATGTGTCCGTTGATCGCGAACTTGGCTTTCCTATCGTTCAAAACTTCAAGTGCTTTTTTTCTCACACCATCTTCAGTTTGCAGATTTCTTGCGTCTTGCCATGATTCCCACAAGCCAAATGGAGATTGAGATATTGCATCGTCATCAAATACTTCTACGATAATTCTCTTTTCTCCCTCATCTCTGCCGCCACAGTAAATCGCAGTTCTCCTTGACGTTCCATCCATAGCAACGCTGGCGTAGCCAAGACCGCCAAACCCTAGCGTTTCATCATCTGCAACAGTAAAATACAGCGTGTTTTGACCTTTTATTCCCCTGTCCGCCCCGAGATGTCCAACATAAGTTGCTATCACATATTTTTGAGTTTCCGGTTGCCATCCCACATTATACGTGAGATAGGTATTATTTTGCGCCATAGAAGCGGTGCATATATTTTCAAGAACAGTACTTATTTTTACATGCGCAAACTCTTCTATGCTTATCTTGGGAGCGAGACTAAAATTATCTTCAATGTCGATGTATGCCGACCAGTCTCTGCGCGCTGGCGCAAGATTTCCCATGTTCTGCTTTAGTATTCTTTTTATGGCATCATCAGCATGTTCGTTATCTATTTTGCACTTATTGCTTCCAGCAGGATAGTTTACTATCCGTCTTTCAATAAGATTATTACAACAATAGAATAAAAGACGCATGGATTTTTGACCGTAATTATCTTCTTTTTCCCTCCAGAGAACGAGAAACCATCGTTTCCCAAACATAAGAGTCTTGACATTGTTGTAAGACCTATAAATCTCAACAGTCGCGTCAAGCTCAAGATAATCTACAATCTCATTTCCGACTGCTATCGGGAGATCAATAATTAAAGAGCCAACTTCAGCCTCTGCGACCCAAAACTCAGCCCCATAATGATTGTCTGTTAGTGAAAATAAATACTCACCATTGGCAGAGTAATATTTAAATTCATATTCCACATTACCTATCACGAAACCCTCATTATGTATACTCTTGATATGTATTCTGGCAATGTAGAGCCAGATAAACTTTCTGGCATTGTATGAGAGTGCGCTCCATCATAAGAAACACCAGCACCATTAACATTATGACTGTGATTCGGAGACGCGGCGGTTGCTCCGGTGCCAACAGTCATTCTCTCCTCATCGCCACCTCCAGCACCAACAGAGCCAACTCCATGAGTGTGATTGGGCTTCTGTTCTGTACCAGTATGAGTGTGAGTATGCTGTTCATCACCGCCAACGTCATTAAGAGCATAATCTCCGCCTGCACCTATAATAAATTTGTCTACAAGGTCTGGCGTTCCACCCGTACCATTACATACAGCCCAGCCGGCTGGGATCGCTCCGCTTTTCCACATTATTATAGAACCTATTGGTAGTGTCATAATTACATTGTCCTCATAACGAAATAAAGTGCATAAAATGGGGGGAGAGACGATGCGGACTCTGTGTTTGTTGTTCCGTGAGTGTGGTTGCTCTCATTAGCCAAGTTTCCGCTTACCTTATGACCGTGACCACCAGCGGCGATCCATCCCCCAGCATATCCAGAAGCGTTTTTAGTGTTACTTGACGATCCCCCGCTTGACGCTGATACAGAGTGGTTATGCATCCCGCTAGCAACCAGTGATGGACCGCTGTGTGAATGGGTTGCTGACCCGCCACTATTCTTTATATTAGCATCAGAGGATGTCACCTTAACAAATCTTCCCCTCATATCTGGAGTTATACCATCCACTCCGTCACAAATACTTGTTCCAGAGGGTCTATCCCCGATAGTTCCTCTCCACATGAATATACCATTGATGGGTATTTCCATCTCGCTATCGGCTCTGATTAAATACAGTCTTATATGTGGAGGTGATATTTCACTTTCACCAGTGTTTCCGCTTATAGAATGATTGTGGTTACCAGCCGAAGAGGTTTTTGCGTTTCCGCCTCCGTGAGTGTGACCAGCGTTCGCGCTGTTATAATTAGCAGTAGGAAAGAAGGCTGTTGATCCACTCGCCCCAGATAATCCACTAAAAGAAAATGTGTGATTGTGATCGCCAGAGTTTCCGGTTGGCGTATCATATCCGTGAGAGTGGGTTTCATTTCCTTGCTTGCTGTCGCTTGCATCACCATCAGCAGCACCAATAATATAAGCGTCATTGGCGACAGTCACAATAGAGAAGCCGGAGGGCAATTCGTTTTCTTTTCCGTACCAGTATATTTCGCTTCCGGCAGGGATGGTGTCATACTCTGATGGCGGTGGACCACCACCATCGGGCATGGGCTTCACCCTTTTTTGAATAATATTCATTAACATTGTTAAAACCTCAGCCAAACATCAAGACCTTTTACTCCAGTGCCAGCATTTGTACAATCGATCCTAAGCAAATCTCCGGCACTCACAGTCGGATTTTCAAAACTTGTCGTTGTTCCGACTCTATTCCCTGCGGTTATGGTAACAGTAGATACTGTCCTGGCTTTTGTAACATTATAGATTCTGATGACAACATTGCCACTAGAACTTACAGTGCCTGTAATCCCAGCAGAAAGTTTTGAAAATGTTACACCATCCATATTGTCCGTTATGAACCCAAGCACTAAACCGTCCGCGATACCCAAAGCGTTCTCTGTATCGAGTGCCTTTAAATAGTAATTAGAAAGATTTTTTAATAAATTGGCTATTGAAATCTTTCTTGTGCCAAGTGTTCCTCCACCAACATTAATTATTATCGGCAGAATATCTGCTTTGTTTGCAGATAATACTTCTGTTAATTCGCTAAGTGTAATACCAGCCATATCGTTGTCCTTTACAATATATTTCTAAATTTCATAGCATTGTATATGCCGAGATACTTTTCTCGCCACTCAATGTAACAATTAGCATCTTCACTTTTATTATTAAGAATGTAGCCAATTCTATTTTTTCCTCTGACCATATTGAAACCTATGTTAGAAGAGGGCGCAATCATTTTTGTTATGTTTCCATTTATGTTTGATTCTAATTTTATTATATCAAATCCATACTTTTCAAGGTCAAGCTTTACAACCTCTCCGTTCTGCATTGTGTACCCAGAAAAATCTATTGATTTTCCCGTGTCTTTATTGTTGACCGCGACAAGTTCTCCGCCACCGAAGAATCTTATTGTTGGATAGGTTTGCTCGCCCTCATTATACGCAACTCTGATGTTTCCGCCAAACGTAACCTTCCCGTCCCCCGTTCTACTTGCGACCCAAATTCTATTCTTTTGAGCATCCCAAAATAGAGTTCCGTCAGATACAATAGATTTTTCAGATAGAGATGTATAAAGACCACCACTTCGCCAAACATTTCCAGATAGAACAAGATACTCTTTCGATAGTGGAGTTATCTCATCGTAGAAAAAGTCCACAAGGATATGAATGACTCCATACACATCAGATACTATTTTTCTTGCCGACTTAACATAATTTGTGTAGGAGCCGGGAAGTCCTATTTTATTAAATTGTTTCCCGTTGTATCGAATTATGTATGGAGAATAAATACCATTGACAGTTTCTGTGAAATTACCCACCATGTAGATTCTTCCATCTTTTCCAATTACCATGTCGTTAACCGCGCCAGAATTTGTATATTCAATTATTTCTTGATTTCCATCTGCATCTTCTGTGAGAAGTTCTTGAGCTACACCACCTTCTGGCTCTGTTGTTAAATTTGTTTCTTCAATGGATAAGATACTGTCTCCGAGTGATTGCCACTCAGCCATCTCGCCGTTAAACTTTGCGAGACCTGCTGTATTCGGGGCTGTGTTTACTCCCGCGAATCTTCCGGTGATGTACAAATCTGCTATCGCAAAGTCTGGGTCGATTCTTCTATTGACAACAAGTATCTTGTTGACGCTAATGATAGCCTTTGGCAGATCGATACTATGCTCTGGAGAGCCAATGATGCTCCAGTTTCCACTTGGAATGTTGTATCTATAAATACGGTTGTCGCCACCAGAAACATTTCTTCCGCCAAGATAAAGATTTTCACTTTGGTCAATCCCAATAGAATTAAATACCATATCGCTATCAGGCGCGCCGCCACCAAGATCACTCCAAGATTGATCCGCCGGATTATACATGGCGACGTTGTAAGTGTTTGGAACAGAGTTGATGTCGTCAAAAGCACCTGCAACAATAATGTTTCCGTTTGCGAGTGCTATTATGTCGGACACAAATCCTTCACCCATCACAGAGTTGTCAGAAAACGCGCCTATGCTTGAAACCGTATCTGCATCTTCATTGTATCTCGCCAAGAACCTTGTACCGAGTGCGCCATTCAGAGATTTGAAATCTCCGCCGACATAAACAGTTCCATCTTCGCCACGATTAATTCTTTTGATTCTGCCATCTGACGCGATGTTCAATATTTTAAAATCATTTCCTTCGTCTTTCACAAAAACGTTGTGAAAGCCACCCTTGGACATCACAACCCTATCGTCAAGGAAAAACCCCTTGTGCATTGAAGAATATATGAATGGATCAATCAATGTGAAACTCAAGGATATATCGTACGCGCCAATTTCATTCGGTATTGTTTGCGCACTCCCGCCATTATATCTGCAATAAATATAAAGAGTTTGACCCTCAATAATACTATTGTCACGCTCATTTAAAACCCTGAATATGAGTGTTGTCGGTTGCGCGATATTCCTTCGCGATGTGGAAGTAAGGAGATCATCTAACTTGCTCTCGAGTTCAAGTCTCTCTTCAAATGTTTTCGCGAATATCTGACCGCTGAGAACAAACTCTCTTTGTTCAACGCGTGTCGAGTTCCACACTGCCCCGCCGGAGACAAGATTATTTGATATGTGTTTTATCCCAGATGCACCAAGCCCAATAATTTGGGTAAGATTGAAGTTGTAGTCTTTGAGAAATCTTTCTCTACCAGAGTTTAAAGCATTAGACGATCTTGTGCTTCTTCCTATCCAGTCTACGTCGCCAGTCCATTTGTACTCTTCTCCGTCCTCTCTATATTTTTCTTCATAAGCACCATTGAACGGCAATGTCAAGAACGGATTGTCTTCACACACCCACATTGAAGTATAAAAACTATCAAGTACCCCAATATCTGTCTCTGCTCTCATGAGATGAAGTCTGTATTGATCACTTGTCGTTGCAGTAAATGATGTGTGTATTCTTTGCCAGTTTCTATTTCCGCGAACGGTTTTGCTTCGCGCAATTTCTTTTCCAGCATTGTCTGTTACATATAAATAATACTCATGCGGGGGCTTTCCTGCTATAAAGCAACTGAGAGTATATTGCCCTGCGGGCAGTTTTGTTAATTGAGATATTCCAACACTTTCTCCCGTTGAAGGCGTGAGTTTGACCCAACCACCATACATCGGATAGCACTCTGGGGCATCGCTGTTTGCTATACTTGCAGAGCATTTGTGCAGATCATATCCATAAACAGCCCCTCTCTTTGACATAGAGGCGATTGTATTGTATGGGTACTTTCCAGCCATGAACGCGCAATTAATTACATAATTGGTTGTCTCATCGACAGGCTCTACCACGCTGAACAAACCGCGTCTGTTACCGCCAAGAATGATTCCGCTTGCAACGTCTGCTGTTTTCGATATATTTATTTTTCCAGTCAGAACATCTTGTCTTGTTTTGTAATTCATTATGTGATAGCCCTCACATATTCGTAGTCAAGCGAGAGATAGTTTCCGCCGTTTTGCATATTAATAATAATGTTTCGGTTATCCATGCTTGTCTGATAATTATTATTAGTCACGGGTTGACTGCCAGAAGCGGTCAGGAGTCCATAACTTTGTGTCATGATACCAGAAAGCTCTCTTTTAACATTCACCATTCCATCGGTCAAACCCTCTTTAAAGCCCTCCATAATGTATTCACCATATTGTTTATACAATTTAGAGGGCGATCCCATGTTATTAATTGTCTCAGTTATATTGTTCAACTGAATAAGCGCACCAGCCCACCATGAAAGCAGCTCTGCGAATTTCAATTTCATTCCATCAAGAAAACCCTGCACCAAGTTCTTTCCGGCGGTTTTGAATTCAGGAATCTTATCCTCTAACATTTTCACTGTGCTTCCCATGGTGTCCACGAAAGGGGTTTCTATGCCGGGAACGTTCTCTGCGAGGTATGTGTTTATAGCCGTCACCATATCAGGAATGATAGAAGCACCAATGAGTTCTTCTTTCATCCACTCCGCTTTTTTGACAGTTTCTTCAAACTGATCATTGAAGATTGCTTTCACGTTACCGCCCTCATAATTACCAAAGGAAGTAATCTCTTCTTCTGCACCTTTGAGATAGTCAATGAAACCATCCAACCCATCAAAGAAGTTTCGTAGTGGTCCCTCTTTATCCTTTTTGAATATCTCACCAATATCCTTGAAAAGATAAAGTGATTTTAAATCTAACCCTTGAATACCTTCGAACATTGTGCTAAGTATTTCGCCAAGATTAAATTTAGTTTTACCATCCTCGTCTGTGGAGAATAATTTTATTTCTCTGAACGCCTTCACAAACTCTGTTACCATCTTGATAATATCGGTGGCGACGTTGAAGGGAAAGTTATAAAGATCAACGGATAACGTTGTTAATTCTGTGAGAAAACCCAATAACCGCCATAGAAAATCATTGCTCTCTTTGTTTTCATCCTTGCTGAATATCTGTCTTGCGAGATCAACTACGGCGAGCAATGTTGTTGTCGCTCCTGATGTAACCATTCGCTCAAATAAACCAGCCATTGAATCCATCGCCGTTATAAATCCATCCCCCTTGTTATCAGCCCAATTTGCGAGTGGCTCTAATACGTTTGCGAGAAATTCTTTGAGTGGTTCTGTCGCTTCATTTACGGCGTCGGCAATATCACGAAGTGATTTTGCGAGTCCAGATTGCTCAAAGTTATTGCCTACTTTCTCCTGCCACGGCGCATGAGGATCAAATATGATTTCATCAGACTTGAAAGATAATCCAACATATTTTGTGAGTGATTTGAGCAGTTCAAGGAACAAAGATAATGCTGACTTTTCTCCTGTATTTTCCTTTGCCCAATCGGACAGGTTCGTGAACACCGACAGGAGATTTTCGTTGATGGCTTTGGCGATCTTGGGTGCTTCAACGGCGAGTGTGTTAGCCCAAGACGGGATCGTTTCATTGATAAACGTGTTCAACGCTGGTAACATAACATTTTCTAAGAAGTCCGCCAACTTAGGTTTGATCTGCTCTTCCCAGTACGTGACAATGGTATCTTTTATGTTGCCCATTGTTTCCACAATCTTAGGTTTAATAACTTCGCTCCAAAGCGGTTCCCAGATTGTTTTAACACCTGAAATAAGATTGTTCTTGATAGTTTCAAAGTCAAGATTGTCTAAGTTCGCCACTGTATCATAAATCTCTCTGAAACCTTCCGCGATCTTATTTGTTCCTTCACGAGATAAACCATGTTTCCATAAAAAGAGCATTGAGTTATCTAAAAAGTCTTTCACAGTTTCCCAATCACCTTTGATGTTAGCGATTGCCTCAAAGAAGTTTGTGATACTGTATACAAAACCAGTCGTGCTTTCAAGATTGAATGATAACGGCAGGGCAATATCTGAAATGGTGAGGATCATATCCAGAAGTACACCACCAGCTCTACCAATAGCGTCATACATATTTCTAAAAGGCTCTGCCATTGCCTTGTCGAGTACAGTATTAATGCGCTCTGCTATTACCGTCGTTGCAGGGGAGAGAAGTCGCCAGCCAAACATTGTTTGTATGTAGTCATGAATGTTGCCTATCGCGTGCTTCATTGTTGCGGCGGCATCTTCCATTGAGTTTGAAAAATCTCTTTTGACTATATCCATAAAAGCCCAAAAGAACTCATCAACGCTTGTTTCACCCTCACTGATCATTCGGTTGAGTTCATTTCTCACCTCATCCAATTTCAGATCACTCGCTGCCGTGTTGATCGCCTCTAAGGATGTGCCCATCTTGTTGAATATATCTTCTGTGAGAACGCCGCTATTGTATAACTTCATGAGTGCGGTCGCTGAAATACTTCCATGATAAGACATTTCATCAATGGCTTTTGTTACATTTCTGAATGTTTCATCAGTAATTTCACCTTCGCTTCTCGCCTTCTTGAGTTCTTTCGTCATGAGCTCTATTGACGGCACTGAAATATCCGATATGAGATCGAGCCTCACGCCCATCTGTTTTAAGATGTCGCTGATCGGTAAGAAAGCACCACGAGCAAGATCACGAAGTTCAGTTCCCGCCAATTTTCCTTGTTGGCGCATTTGACCAAAATTCTCAATGATCCTCATCATTTCGACATCAGTTAATCCCATGCCAGTGGCGAAGTTCATAGACGCTTCTGTCAAGTCCTTTGCTTCTTGTGTCGTAAACCTAAACGACATTGCATAGGCAAACATTTTATTTATATCTTCCGCTCCATAAATAGATATAACTGCGAGTTTTGCTATCCAGTCGAGAAGTTCTTTTGAACGGGCGCCCACCATTTCAACTGCTTCCGAGAGTTCATATCCTTGATCAACAAGTTCTCTTCTAAGCAACCCCTCTATTCTTATTTGTGTAAGTTGAAATTCAACACCCGCGTTATATGCTTCTTCAGCCATAGAGCGAAGACCACGACCAATCCCCCACATGATTCTACTTAAGTTCATACCAATAGTAATTTCAAATATTCGCTGTAGCGATCCAACAAGAGCATCAAATCCCTTTTTGATTACATTGAAAGGTATTTTTACAATACTAAGAATTGCATTGAGTAATGTTTTTCCAATCGCAACCGCGGCGTTGAGTATTGCGCCAGTTATTTTAACGACGACACCAATCGCCTTTGATACAATAGATATAGCCTTGCCTATAACCTGCCCCACCATCGTTATAGCGGTAACAGCCGCGTTGAAAGAACCGATCACAGCACCAACGACAGTTTGAACCTTCTGGAACGACTCTCTTGTGTTTTGGAGTTTGAGCCTCAGTCCTTCCCAAAATCCCTGCGCCTTTTTTACTTCAGCACCAGTTACAGAAGTCTCTTGTTGCGCCTTATTAACATTGTCAATCGCTTCGCCGGTCTCAAGGAGTTTAATTCTATATTGAACAAATGCTTCAATCGCTTGTCTAACCGCTTCCACTTGTCCCTTTGTTGCTTTTTTCCCCCATGCTTCTTGAGCAATAGACTTTGATCTTTCCGCATAAAGCGTGGCGAGAGACTTTGTGAGATTTGTTATTGATGCCCTTACATTTGAAAGCTCTTTACCTTGCAATTTATCAAGTGAAGTTAATTTTTCAACTTGCTTTGCCCTATTCAGTTCTGTTTTTACAATTTTAGCAACGGCATTTTCAAAACTGTTTAATGACGGGATAACGTTCCCCATATCCTTTGCTTGGAGATTGAGTTTTGTGCGAACATCCACTAATTTATTAGAGTACCTGCCAAGAGCCTTATGGACAGCGTTCAAAGAACTGACCATGCTTCTTTGATTGGCAACAGCAACCCTATCTATTGCTTGTGCAGCTTGAATATTAGCCCTAGCGTTTTGGATCTGGACACGAGTCATAGCCTGAACAGCACGATTTGCTCTATCTACCTCACGGGCAAACGTGGTCAAGCCGATTTGTACAAACTTTACACCAACTTCTCTGAAAGACATTATATTTTATCAAGTTCCTTTAAGAGTTTAACGTATTCCATCTTTCTGTTTATCCTGTATACAGCAATCTCTTCCGCTTTTTCGAGTGGAGACAAACCTTTCCACTCTCTTTTAGTATACCTCAGTGATTGCCTGATACTGTTTTCTTCAAACTTTGAGACGAGTAAACCGCGTGTCGGCTCATTAGAAGACATTTCTATGGAATATTGAGAACTTACTATAATATCATTTGGAGCGACACCATATATTTTAATCTCGAAAGCTTTCAACAGCCTTCTTAACGTCGCTTTCTGGCACGCCACTCATGCGCCCAACTGCGTTAAGAAGCCTGTCCATATCTCCTTCTTTCCCTTCTCTGCCAGTAAAAGAGCCTTCTGTTGCGTAATACTTTACCCAAGTAAGATACTTTTCTGTCTTACCAATATTCCTAATATCTTCTCTTGACCACCCAAATCTCTTGAGCATGACACTTAATCTGTCAGAAAACTCTTCGCTGTCAGGCTTAATAATTCCATCTGGAATACTTTTGATTTCAGTGCCAAAGAGAATGGATATATCTATGATACCCGTCGATATGGCGACTTCCCAGCTTGCCCGTTCGGAGGCATATCGTGGATCGTCATAGTTCGGCTCTTCTTTTCCAGTATCTTTGTTGTAAAAAATAGGCGGATAAGGCTCTGGGAGCGAGTTCCTCAAATCAACGTACGCGACCTGAGGAACTTCTCGCAGAGTAAATACAATGCCATTTGACATCGTAATTGTATTTTCATTTTTTTCATCCCCGCTACCGTCAAGTTTCTCTTGAGTTATTTTTGCGCTGTCCACAACAGCCTTGACAACATTTTTATCTTCAGTCATTTTTTCCTCCAGTACGAAAGAATTATTTTTATTATTTTATTTTACACCTTAGCGTCAGTACCAAGAATCAATACTCCATCGGTACTGTTCGCGCCACCAACAAGAATACGATTAACATCTTCTGGATCGGCAGCAATTTTATTTAACTTTGTCGATTTTGGCATAGCGTATGTGCTCAACTGAGGCTCAACACCCCATACAATGCCACCGCAAATGGTGCGATAAATTCTACCCGCGCCGCTTACAGTCGCTGCGACATACCCTACACTATGAGAAGCCCAAGTAATGCCGGTAATCGCAGACGGAGTGGTGCCGGGAAGCGTAACCTTTGTCCAATGAACACCACTATCAAAAGTTACATACAGAGTGCCGTCATTAGCCCCAACCCACCATTCATCAGCATATCGCATCGCACACGAGATTAAGTTTACGCCAACACCGACAGGTGCCTTCGGAGCGGCAGAGAAGGTTTTTCCATCGTGTGAATATACGACTGTACCAGCATTGCCAACTGCAATGACAGAACTTTCGTCAAAGGCATAGACAGCATTTAATCGGTTTCCGCCCGACGCGTTACCATCGTCAACAACCTGCGCTCCAAGCGCAACTTCGTCTACTTTGTAAACATAGCCACTGTCTCCAACCACAAAGCCCATGATTCCGATAGAGTCAATAGCCATAGGATTGTCTTTCAGACCGGTCGCGACGGAAGAGAATAGTGGATCAAATCCTGGGACATCAGGGTGGTAGAACGGAGCAACCTCTGTGTAAGCCAATTTTTTTGCACCAGCAGAAGTCACCACAATGTAATCACCAATAACAGCGACACCACTCGCATCGTCAGACGCGCTGAGTGAATCAACGTCGTGTGAGTGCCAAGTCGCACCGCCATCGAGAGACCAGAAAAAATATGGTCCAGTGCCGGGCGATCCACCCTCTGCTTTTGTAACAGCCATTTGCAACATTGGCTTTGCTGGATCGTCAGCACAATCACGCGTTCTCTTGATGAACACATCTACAATCTCGTTTATGACATCCTCAGCCGCGCGATTACTGTATCCAAGAGGAACATAGCGATAGCGATCTTGCGCGCTTACAGCAAGCGTTTCCCTGATTTCAGAGTTCTCACCATCATCAAGCGCAATCAAAGCGTCATTGTCATGGCTTGTTGCGTTGGCATACTCATAAACAATACCGGAGGCGAATTGCCTAATATCACTTGGGTTGAAACACTCGCCAAATTGGATGTGAACATCAAATGGGACACCAGAGCGGGCAAGCCTGTCAATTGTACTTCGAATTTCCAGCGGCAATTTCTCCACAAGACTTGTGGTGGGGTTTGACTTCGAGCCACGAATAAAACCGACATCGATAAACCTATCAAAAGCGTTCGGGTCATTCATTCGTATGGGAGTTACATCACCAAGAGATTGAGACCCGCTGTCAACACGCATATAAGATGCGTAATGAATCTCCCTGTCTTGGCGAGCACCGCCGGGAATAACGAAGGCTCGTGCCTTACCAGTAGTCGCTGGAGAATATTTTAGGCTTTGTTTTTCCATAATAAAACTCCTTATTTTTTGTTATCACTTTCATGATAACGATTAACAATATTTTTTGTTATACACTTCTTGACAGCAGACGATAAGGCGCTCATGTCTTTTCGCAGTGTAGATAAGTCGCATATATTCCTTACCACAAGTTCGTTATGCAAACAAATCTTCGCCTCTTCGAGAATGTCATCTATCATCGGTGGGTCAAGTGGCAATCCTTCTGGGGCTATGCTCTCTGGGTCAGTGTCACGTATTAAAGACCTGTGCAACCTTCCGTCATTATCCTTGTATATTACAATTTTCATACTCTATTATACCTTAAAAATCTGTGTTGGAACTTTTGTAGGCGATCAAACACATATATTTCGCCAAAACGAGTACCAAACGGGTTATCGAGCATTGCATTGGAAGCAAAAAGGAACTCGCCCGGCTTCGATGTTGTCTTATCTCTTTGCAAAGTTTCCGATAATGCGATCACCTCCGCTCTTCCTGCAAGTGGTCTTGCAAGCCTTGTTGTCGCGAGATATGCTATTAGTTTTGCCAACTCTGGATGCAACCCGTCCCAATATTGTTTTTCGTAATATGGCTTATACATGAATCCGGACAAGTAATTAAGATTAATGTATTTTATCTTTCCATTTATATGAGATCGAAACCATGCATCTTCCCAGTATGCTGGTACCGCGTTAATGGTATTTATACTTGGGTTTACAATGGCGGTATAACCATCTTGTGTCATTCTCGTGTTGTCATTCCCGCATGGAGCATAAATAAAATCGGCATGAGATTTAGTCGTATCGTTATACTCATGATAGACATCGACGTTCCCCACTATGTTTTTGCACTCTGATATATCTATTCGCGACGTATCGTCTCGTGGAAGCTCTCCCCACACACTCGGATCAATGAGTTGCCATGTGTTGAAATCTATCACAAGATTATCGCCAAGTATGCTTTTTGAAATGGGTGGTCTTATTTCGTACTGCGGACTTCCGTTGTAATTAGAAAAATAAATTTTTATATTATATAAGGAAACATATCTTTCATAGACGTTCAACATCGGAAAAAGTTCTTTTGGTAAGTATTCTCCGTCGAATAGCGTGATGTCATCTGTCGTACTAAAAGGAATTGTTATTCTTGCTATTTCGTGCCATCCGTCATTATCGTTATCGAGAAACGTGACGGGAGCGTTGTCTATAATGACATCAGATGCTCGTTTGCCGCCAGCGATAAACCTTCCAAAGCCTGGTCGCAATTCAACTGGCTCACCGCGAACATTTTCCCATGTACTTCCGACAAGCCTGTTGTGATGAAAAGGTGACATGATTGATTCGCCGACAATCCACTTCGGAGTAACGTGAGTACCAAGATAATCTTCAATCGCACTTTCAGCATCAAAGATTTCCCTTCCAATTTCTTCTCTCGACGCGGCGCGGGGGCTGTCAAAGGATTCGTTTTGTGTGTACGCCCTGTAATCAGGTGAGAACGGGAATAGTCTCGCACCATCCTCCAGCATAATATCGCCAGAGCCTGAAAAATGAACAGGATTTAATCCAACTATCTCTGCATATCTGTCTAAACTTAAGGAACTGACAAACTTGGATATTGTCATAGATATTTCCTTTTCAAAATCAGACCGAGAACAGATGTAGCCATTATCATATTTATAAAATTTAAACCCAACGCGTTGATTGCTACGGCTATGATCCCACCAACAACAGAAAGACACACCGTGCAATCAATCGTCATTCCAGCCTTCGCCATAACAAGTCGCAGCCAACTGTTCTCGGTCTTTTTCAACACTATCAGTATCTTCGAAGGCAAATCAAGAGACTGAATTATCATAATGTATTTTACCACAGCAAAACTTAATATTATAAAATCAGAGAAACTATTAATCACTTAAAAGCTCCTTGACACCATTTATTATTTTCTTCGCTGTAGTAATTCCAACGCCATCTATGACGAGCAAATCCTCTTCTTTCATTTCCGCAAGTTGTCCGATATACATAACGCCTTTCTGTTCAAGAGCGTCAATAATCTTCCCAGCCCCTCTTGTGATGCCCATAAGCTCAAACAGATCTGGTGTAATCATCTCTATCATTATGCCAGCCCTCTCTCTTTTTCCGGTGACATCTTCTGGCGCGGGAGCATCGGCAACTTCCTTCTTGTGAAGTTTAGGCTTTTGATCCTCAAGAGGAATAAATGTAATTCCATCTATATCCTCTCGATGAACAAGCATGACATCATTGTTGCCCCTATACCCATAGTTTATTTTAGTCTTTGGACCAGTAACGCTATGATCACCCTCCATTCTTGACACATACTTACAACGTATAAAATCAGTATCCTCATAACTCATGACATTTTCCTCGTTTCTTAATATTTTTTGATACGAACTCATGTATATTTCAGCAAGCTCGTTACTCGTGCTACTACTACCGCAACCTTTACAGGGCATATTTTTTATCCTCTTCAACTTATTGTCTATGATCTTTTTGTACTTTTCTATATCAGCACTTTTCTTTTCGTGAACACTGCCTCTTGTTCTGTCTACAATTACAGTCGTTTTATTAATTCTATTGAAACAGTAACCAAGTTTTGCAATTCGCTTATAATAATCAACATCTTCAAGCAGATTGAGTTTTTCGTCAAATCCACCAACCTCATCATGTATATTTTTTGGTACTATACATGATACTATACTCCAATTATACTCTATATCCTCTTGAGCCTTTTTGCAATCATAGTCGAGAGATTTTCCAAGTACATAAACATGACCCGTGTTTATATCAGAGTACAAAAACCTATCGCCGAAAATCTTTTCTGGGTATTTTGCCTCAATAAACTTAATAATATAGTCCGCATACACTATATCCCCAGATACATGATAAGCAGTCATCATGTTTTTCAATGCATCACGACCAGCGAATTCATCATCGGCATCAAGAAACAACAGAACGTTTGCGCTGGAATATTCTACGCCCAAGTTCCTGCTAACACTTGCATTGTGAGTGTTACTTTTATTTCTCAGCCAAGTAATAAAGGGGTAGGATGTTTTAATGAAATCATCTATGCCGGTCTCGCTGTCGTCAACAACTATAATCTCCCATTTTCTAAACGTCTGACCCTCAACACTATCAAGGCAATTCACAAGTTTTTCAAGATGTCTTTCTGCGACTGGAATAATAATACTTACCTCTGCCTCATCATACTGAAATACTGGATGTGAAATTCGATTGACGGGGGTAGCAAAACTCGCGAATGGATGTATATTATCTTCAACCCACGGGTGCATACCAAGCCAATCAACTTCCCTGTATTCTTTGTTTCCACTCACAAGACCCGTCATCCATGAATAAACAAACAGCGGTATCTCGCTCGCGAGAGCCGCGCCCATTCCATGAGCACCCGCGCGTGTCCACATTTCAGCGTCTTCTGAGCCAGCACCGCGGGGACAATACCTTGAGCGTTGTCCACCAAGTCTTTCCCATACTGCTCGCCTCGAAACGTTGCAAGTTGGAACTTGATTAATACGCTTAAGTTGTTTGTCAAAATCATATTGACTCGGCCACGTGGATACCCCTGTCTCTCCACTTGGTTTTATGTATTGTAAACGAGTGTATGCGGTGTAGATAAAGGGATTTTTCTCAAGATAATCAACACATGTCTCAAGAAATTGCGATTCAATTTTATCATCAGGATCGATACAGCAAATGTACTCGCCAGTAGAATTTTTGAAACCGGTATTTCTCGCGACCGCGACGCCAGAGTTCTTTTGTTTCACAAGTTTTATATCAATATCACTAAACTTATTTTTGTACTCGTTGACTATATTCTCTGGATCACTTTTTGTAGAACCATCATCCACAACAATAATTTCTTTTGGCCTCAACGTTTGCTCACACACACTATCAAGTACTCGCGAAAGTTTATCTGCATAATTATAGTTTGGGATAATCACCGATACGGTTTTCTCTTTCTGTTCATTTGCGAGTGTCAACACATTGTAAAGTTTTTCAACTGCGTCGATCCACCGCCACTTTTTGGCGAGTTCACGTGCGTTTTTACTTAATACTTTTCTGTGTTTAACACAATACTCAAGTCCATATCGCAAATCATCGTAGTTAAATGGTTCTGCGAGATAACCATTAATGCAATGTTCAACGAGGTCTTGATTCCCACCATAGTCCCATCCAAGAACAGGAACGCCTGACGCGAGTGCCTCAAGAACGCCAATGCCAAAGGTTTCTTTCACAAGTGAAAGATAAACATTCGCGCTTTTAACAATTCCCTTCATGTTATCGAAAGATTGTTTTCCGATGACTTTAACATTCTTTGCATTATTTCTTATTGCGAATGTTGTGACAAAGTTATATTCTGGGGCTTGCCTTGCCAGTTCTTGCATTGCGGTTGGATCACAAATTCTGTCCAATCTATTTTTGTTCCACAAAATATAATCTTTTGTTTCTACTTCATCTTGCCACTCGCCCCATTCAATTCCGTGTGGGATAACATGCGGAGACAGGCGAAGGTCACGTTCTATTGTTCGTTTTACCCATCCTGAGGGCACGGTTATTTGTTTCGCGGAGCGCACACTATCTGCTATTTTAGCATTGACTGCGTATTCTGCCTTGCTGGCATTATAATCACCGGTCCAATATATTCCATGCAATACAGAAACATCACACGCCTTACCAGTAATGCCTGCATGTGACACAACTACGTCGGGGCTATCACGCACAAACTCAACGCCAAAATGTTTAGGCAAATATTCTACATACTTATGAACGACTGCACTTATCCCCGTTGTTCTATCGCCCTCTTGACCAAGTCCGGGTGTCATCAATACGCGCATGTCTTATACCTTCTTCACAAACGCTACATAACTTATCGACCTATCGAGGAAGACATAATCCAAATTAGCACCAAGATATTTATCAACAACCTTCTTGACATCTCCCCAATGTACAGATTCGTAATCATGTACAAGTATAATACCGCCAGACTTAACAAATTTACCCCACTCAACTATATCCGCCTTTGCTCCATCATAAGAGTGATCGCCGTCAACGATTAGAAAATCTATATCGTCATCCCATCCCTTGACGACCTCTTTGCTATCTCCAAAGATTTGATTTGGATATTCCATCTCTGCTTTGTCAAAAGCATTTCTTTCGTTTTCAAGACCGCCAAACGGATTACCCTCACTCCGAATATCTATGGTAAAAAATGTGTCCGTAAGGTCGGGTCTTTTTTCAAGCACTGCAAGAGCAGAAGTGCCAACGCCCGCGCCAATGTTCACACAAATCCCATTCTCTGGCACGAGTTCAGCCAATTTTTGTAACAGTTCAGCCTCTGATTCATGCAGAAAATAAAATGCATCAACAAGATTTTTGGTATGTTTTGTTAAAATACTCATCTCATTTATCCTTTATCCATCGCATAATATAATTTCTATCGCTTTCAATCATTGTTGTGAGATTTTTATTAACTCCATCTTTAACGTTAACGCCATTCTCGTACCTAACGGGATACTGTCTTGTCCCCAACACGCGATAGTTTAAATCATTATTTACAATTACAGTTCCAGTAAGTTCCACCCCCCAAGAAGAACGCTCCCCGTCATTAAGTCTTTCGAGGACATCAAGAAAATTATCTCGTCTCCATAGACCAGCCTGCAACGACATTTGATACATACTTCCCGGTGCCTCAATGAGGTCTACGTATTCAACGTAACCAATGTCTCTCATGCCACCAGCATAAAGCCTATCAGTGGTCAAATCAATTCTTAAAATATTTTTATCTTTTTCTGCAAGAGCATTAAGAATTGAAATAATTTCACTTGAAACCTTTCTTGTCAACCAATAGTCTTCAAGCAATAATATAATTGTCTCATCATTGATTGTTTTAAGATATTCTATAATTCCATTAGCCCATTTATCTTTAGGATAATCTTTATAATATATCTGAAAAGTAGAAAAATTTTTAGGAATCTTAACATCGAGTTCACTATAATAAAGAATTACTGGGTCTTGATTTTTCCAATATTTATTAAATAAATAAGCAAACGGTTCTAAGCACCAATACGTTTTGGAATAAGCGGGAATTATTATTTTCATAAAATCCTCTCCGGTTTTACTGCTCTTTGAATGTGATTGTAATATCTTTCCATGCTCACGGCAACATACCTCTCTTCATATTCAACACAGATTGCTCCCTTGTTTACGTTCTTAGCCGCGAGAAGAATTGTGCCAGAGCCACCATACATATCGAGCACCATGTGATACTCTGGAAAAAATTCCAAGCACCACTCGAATACAAGTATTGGCTTTTGAGTTGGATGCATACGGGCGATCTCGCGCTCACTTGCTCGCGCCGCGCCGCGCCAAACGTGATCAAAGGTTCTAATAACACCTTTCTCAGAACACCACGCTATTTCTGCGTCAGCAAAGTCGTTGGGTCTATTTCCCTCGCCGCGCTTGTTCCAAATAAGCATACGCGGAAAGTCAGGAAGTTGACTTGAGAAATGATTTGCACCCCAGATAATAGATGGCAAGCCATAATCAAGAATGTGGCTGGCAACAAATGGCTCTGTATCACCGCCAACGTCACCAAAGTGTTTAGCAAGCCCTATCCTTCCGTCTGCACCGACAATATCTATTCCATAAGGCGGGTCGGTTAATATACAATCGGGTGAAAAACTCCATACAATTTCTTTCACTTCATTTCTTGTGGTATCGCCTTTTATGAGATACATATTCTCGTCAAGTCGCCAAACCGTTCCCTCGCTAACATCCCATTTGTCCACAAGATCATCGAACATCTGTTCCATCTCTTCTTTCCCACCATCATCTTTTTTTGCGACAGCACTCACGTCTCCGGTGTCTCTATCGATTTCGATGTCTATTTGTTTTTTCTTTGCGATGGATTCAACGAGGTCTTGGATGTTCTTTTTTCTTAATTGTGTCTCATTGATTATATTCTCAAGAATTTTTCTATCGGTGCGCGCCATTTTCCCCACTTCATCAAACAGTAGAATGGCGCGCCGTTCTTCTTCTTCATCTTCGAGATTCAGCCATATCACGAGTGGTATAAGTTGGTCTTTCTCTATAAACATCTTTGTCCGCATGTGCCCATCTATTACATTGCGAGTTTTGACACTTGCTTTTATGCCGTCGATTACACCGATCTCGTTCAAGATGTCATCCATAGTATTGATTTGTGGCTTCTGATGTATTTTATAATTATAAGGATGAGGATTTAAGGTGTTCGGATCAACATTTCTTTCTATATCTACAATCCTATCCTTGTATTGTTCTACCTCTTTTTCTAATGTCATTTTAATGTTCATCCCTAAGTAGAAAGTGGCGGTTTTAAAACCGCCACTTTACTATACTAAAATTCGATTAAGGTTTACGACCAAACACTCTGATACACGTCTTTGGCTCTCATGCTAACGCCACCGTCAAGGAAGTAAATGTCATTCTGATACGGGGAGCGTGTCGGCAGGATTGGGCTGTACTTAACCTTTTGGATTTTTCCAGCGAGGTGTGGGGTGCGCAATACGATACGCTGTTCGGAGCGTAATGCCAATTTTACACACCAGCCTTTCTTGTCCTCAATGCTCCAAGAGTAGATACCGCCGTCGGTCCAGAACTGCTTACCCTCTTTGATGTGGGAAAGCATTGCTTCCGCGGCAGAGTAATCTTTATACTCTCGATAGGTAGTTCTGAACGCCCCACCCTGAACAGCGAGAGGAACAAAATAAATTGAAGATGCAAACTCGCCTTCGCCAAGATTTCCACCATCATTTACCCAGTCTCGCTGATAGATGCCAGTATCTTCAATTACAGGATACCGACGACCATTAATATCGAGATAGTGAGCATTTTTCATCTGCGCACGAAGTTCTGCGGCTGTACCATCATTCACGTGAACAATGTTATTGCCAGCATTATCAGAGCAATGATTGGTGAAGTATTTACATACCCAAACATTAATGAGTTCTTCCCATAACTCTGGTCGCATAACAATAACCCATTGTGCTGGGTCAAATCCCATGTGAATGGAGTTAAAGTACAGGTAGTGTTCCATTGCGTGCATAAGTTCGACAATATCTGGCGTTCCGCTGCTAACATTGCCATAGTTGAAATCAATTACTCGACTATCAACGGAAGGCATTGGCGCGCCAGTAAAGGCATCAATGTGCCCCGTATTGATTTGAACATCCAAGCCGGGGAAAGCACCGCCAGCGACTGTGCCCTGCCACATATCAGTAGAAAGCTCACGCTGTGCAATGATACCAGCGGTGATCATTTCTGCCGCGACAAGGTTTGTCAGAAACTCAGCGTCACTCATGGAACGAAGTGCTGTAGGAGTCAAACCTGCGGCACCAAGTAGATCGCCACGCAACATCAGGTCTTTAAAATCGCCACGATTCTTTCGCATTGCGATGTCCATGACATCAATGGTATTTGTGTCCTGTCTCGTCAATCCGAACTTAGCGGTCAGATAACCACCCTTAATATATCCGGTTGGGGCGTCCTCACACGGTGTTTGAATACGTACACCGCGTTTCTCAATACCAGTAACGACGCCGAAAATCGGATTCTCATCAACTGATGGAACAACAGGGAGCACGCTTGAAATACCAAACGGCTCGATTTTAGCGTTTACAACTTCGCGGTCAAGTCCTGAAACAGCCCACAAACCACCCTGACCGTGTAAGGGGGTAGCGTCTGGCGGAACTGCCGCGTCCTTTAACGCTTTCGACATTTTTAACAATAAATCTTTCTCATTCATAGAGACACTCTCCTATTTTTTTATTCGGACTTGAAACCGAAAGTTTTTGAAACTGCATGTGCAAGAAATTCGCTCGCGCTCTTGAACTGAGCGTCGTCAAATTCTTTTTCTTCAGGGGCATCTTTCGCGAGTTCGTCATCTTCTCCAACGGCGGTATCCTCTGCGCCAATAGCCCTGAACTTTTCAAGAAGAGTCGCGCTCAACGGTTCAAGTTGTTGCTCTTTTTTACGCTCAACTTCTTTTGTTTCAAGTGCCTTGACACGGTCGTCCATCTTCGCGATTGTATCAGCGACAATTTCTCCAAAAGCATCAAAGCCCTCTCTAACAGCTTTCATGACGGCATCTAAGTCAACTGGAGTTTCTTCTGTTTCTTTTTCTTCAACAGCGTCTTCCGTCTCTCCTGTTGCCTCGCCGTTTTCGCCCTCGGCTTTTTCACTTTCTAAGTCGGCGTTTTCTTGCGGCTCTTCACTGGCTTCCTTCCGAGCACGATCGCCAAAAGCTTCAGACATTTCTTTCCCAAACTCGTCTAAGCCATCAATCTGCTCTTCGGTAAGCCCAACCTTTTTGAGATATTCTTTCTTTTCCTGTGTTAGACTCATATTGTCCTCCAGATTTTTATTCTCCTTATCCTCGGGCATAAACATTGCTGTCATTCTGTTCGCCGCCCACCGAAGCGGCAAGTCCGAGATTTCATAAGTAGTGTATTTTTCTATGACACTTAACCCATCGTAATTCCAGACAACGTCCTTCATTCCGTGAGATACACCTATTTTAATATTGCTCTTCAAAAGAGCAAGAGCCTCATGCTCTTTCCCTGTATCGACAAGACCACTTGCCCAGCAAATTCCGTGATCCTCATCGTATGCAAGAAAATCTGTGATGCCCCAGCGGGTCCCTTTTGTGTGCCAATGCCATAACTCTGGGTAACTCGCCTCACCACTATCGACTCTTCCAATAAAATCTTTGTGCGCGCTCTCTGATATTATATCACGTGGGTAATCATCGTCAAGATAATTGCTTGACCACGCCGCGAGCCAGCGCAACTGATCGGTATCTGCATCCTTGAAGAAACGCATGTTACTATTGCTGTCATGCAATTTCTCAACAGATTTAATTATAACATCTTTTTTCTTTTCCTCACTCAACAGTTTGAAAAAAAGTTTGTTTAGAACGCTCATTCTATTATCCTTTACTTATATTATCACATAATTTTAAAATTGTGCAAGTTCTTCTATATTTTTTGTATCTTCTATCACATCCAACAGTGCCTCTTGAAGACTTTTTGGCTCAAGTATATGAGAATCAACAGTCCATGTGATTGGAGTGCCGTCAGATTTCACAAGTATTTTTGCTGTAACAATCGAAAGACCCTCCGACTTGGATATAGACTGCAATCTTCGCGTTATATTATACCATCTTTTTTGAATATCTTGCGGTAATTTATCTTCCATTATAAGGATTTTCCTTTCGCCAAATACTTCCTGACAACTTCTTGAAACACTCTCTCCATATTTTTGTGATACTGTGGCTCTCGTCTATCCGCAATCTCGTCAAGCCATTCACGAGCCTTAATGCCTTCTTTTGGGATACGCGAAAGGTGAGAAAAACCGCCGCGTCCAGCGCGACTTCCGATAACTCTGGGGGTTGTTTTTGCTTTAAAATTTCCTGTCATGACGGCATATCTTTCTTTCGTGCCAAAATTGAGCCATTTAAATATCGCGCTGTCCGTACTTACTTCTACATAAAATCTCGCTCCACCACCGCCATAAGCGATTGTGAATGTTGGCTTGTTCTCGTCGCTCCAAGTTCTTGTGACGCGCTCAAGAGATCGTTTGACAATTTCTGCTTCTCGCTTCGATTCCGCACGAAGTTTTCTTATCGCCTCTGATTTAAATTTTTGTATATCTATTAAATCTTTTGGGATATTAGACGAAACCTTGAGAGATACTATTTCCCCTCTATATGTTACAAGATCATTCCATTCATTGTCAGCCATTAAACCTCTTTGGTATATTTACTGCTAACATAAACTTCTACGCGAGTCCAGTCATCATTTCTATCAATGACCTTCAGTCGTTTCCCTTTAGTTGTATGCCCCACGATTGTTTCATCAGTGACCACAGGAGTGCTGCGCATGTACAGGGCGTTTGCCGTGACCTCTACAATGCCGCCATCAGTTGGCTCTGGTTCTAATGGCACCTCTAATCGACGCATATAAATGGGATAACCAGAACACCACATACCAGCACCAATTCTAAACCAATTGTCTTTAACCTCATACACATCTACAACGTCACCCTCCCTCAAGTCTCCAACAATAGAATACATAGTGCTTGGACCACTTCGCACATAAAGACCAGCGGTGATACAAATCGCCTTAAACACGGCCTCTGTCTCGCCATCATCCGGTGGGGAAGGAGGCTCTACCGCGTCGTCTGGATCGTAGGGATTGTTTATAAGATAGTTGTAAAGTTCTTTTGCATACAAAAATGAATTGCCAGCCTCCCACCAATCAATCGCTGGAATCTTTAATTCCCTTGCCTTCATCATGAAAGCAGAAAGTTCACCAACAGTAGGAGTCCATCCGTGTTCTGTGAACGCCGCACCAGTTGGGCGTATCGGCATGTCTACACTCACGCCTGCGTGCTGGAATATTCTTTTACAATCCTGAATTGACTGATCGAGTTGTATATGAGCATCCCCATGTGAAAGCATCCAATAAACTTGAGGAGAATAAAAATCACAACCGCCCAAAAACTCGCGCCAAGTAAAGTTTCTCTGATACTTATACGGGAAGCGATAAGAGGATAATCCAACCAATATGCTTGGATCGAGATGCTGCTTGAGCGTATCCATGTATATCTTAGCCGCGCCAGCCATTGCTTGAGTATTAAATTCTTTTTCTGCGTTAATGATAAATCCATGAAGCCCAAGTTCATTCGCATATCGCGCGGCAACCTTAGCCTCTTCTGCTGGATTAATTCCATAGATATATTGCCAGCCCCACGGCTCAATTCCATGATAACGCATCGAACTCACAAACCCTTTGAGGTCTACATCCTGATTATATTTTTTTGTCCAATCGGCAATCTTTATATTCACATAAGTAAAACCGCCCTTGCGAAGATCGCTGAGTATTGAAAGCGGCTCGCCATTTCTGTACCGTTTCAATATCCAAATCCAAAGTCCTGATCCAGGATTTAATTTATTTTTAACCATAACTTTCTCCTTTATTACTCGTCAAAATTATCTTCTTGATAACGCTGTGTTTCGTCTGCTGGTATGAAAGTCGACGTTGGAAGTTTTCTTCCAAACCTTTCGTCTTGATAACTATCGTCTATTTTTGGTGATTTGCCAACCTCTCTTTCTGTTGGCTCTGGATGGTACTTAAATTTTATAGCCGCGAGTGCCCTGCGCGCCTTGATGATTTTTGCTTCATCCCTGCTGTTGATTAAATAGGTCGAAATAATTTTCTCAGCATCTTCCCAGTTGCTGTCGTTGACACTGCCCAACCATCCTGAGTAGTCTTTGTCTGTACTGTTGAATAGTTGTATGACATCTATTCCGTCAGGAAGTCTCCCATCAGCAAGTTCTAAATCCTCGAACATGGAGTGGGTTATTGTCCCGTCGTGAAGCATTTTTTGCCTCTCCACACGCGCATTTGTGATCAAGTTGCTCATATCTCTTTCCCTTGCCTGCGCCCTGACATTTCGGATTTCTGCACTTGCTCTATCTTCTGTGTCATCCTGATAATCAAAGTCCGCGGCAAGGAATGGGGGCAAGACCCAAGTATTTAGAATATGCTCCATTGTTTTCAAAATATGCCCTGGACCGCGCCCTCTTTGTTTAATGTGAGAAATGATAGCCTCCGCCTTTGAGGCACCAGCCTCAATCGTTGGAAACAATTCTCTCGCGTCCATTCCAAAGCCCATAGCAATGATAGCCATGGACAACACAGTAGACTCGCGCTCGTCAAACCACTCCGGAAGTTCTGTCAATCTGTGTATCTCAAACTTTGGGTCTTGTATGTTTCTGCTGCCAGCGATCACTGCGCGCGAGTATTTTGTGAGGCTGGCGTTATCATCTATTGATTCTTGAATAGCCATAGCCATTTTAACATCTTCTGGATCAAGCCCACCACCGGTGATGATGAAAGCCTCAGCGGGTCTTGAGCCGACGCGCTCTTGCTTGTAAAGTTGTATATCAATGAGATTCTGCGCGGCACTCAATATGCTTGATACAGAACAAAAGCCAACGTTGTTCATGCCCTTTATAGGAGATGGTCTCTGCGAGGTGGCAACAACGCGAGTGTAATGCAACTTACTTTTCTTCCCAGTATTGGGATCGGAATAAATCACTGGGTAAATTGGATTTGAAGTACGCGTGCAACAAGCAGAGTCTATATGAGCAATAGAAATTATCCTTCCCCGTATCGGACCGTCGCGCGGTCCATCTGCTATAATTTCTAAAAACGCACCATTGTCTTGAGAGTGATAGTCATCTATCCATTTAGAGAACGTTACATCGAAACCCTGCCCAAACTCCGAAAGGTTTATAATCGAGTGCTCATATTCTTTTGCGAGTTTTGTGTGCCAAGTGATTGACTCATTTTTTGCATGAATGTTTAATGGAATTGTTCTTAATTTAACTGACAGGTTGTACAGTGCACCTGCTAGATGATCTGATCTATGCACCATATCTCTCAAGTAAACATCTCGTCTTCTGCTCCACCACGGCGGAACAACAGTTGCATTTGCACCAAGCATAAACAACATTCCAAGACCCCCGCCGGTAGAAGACGATAAGTCAGGAGAAACATACTTATCATCTTGCATTGTTCGAGAAACAGAAGATTCTATAATTCTATTATCTGTCATAAACTCATTACCTTTACCTTATTAATTCCAAGTGGTCTAATATCACCGATGATATACCTTTCAGCATCGAGATAATGGAACTCATTTTTATCTTTAATTTCCTTCGTTGGCTTTCCTGTTTCTGGATTACGAACTCTGGAATATATTTCCTTTTGTTCTATTATACCAGCAAGATTGTTAAAATAAATAATCCCATCTCTTTTGTGTGTTCTGTACACCCTGTCAATACCAACTTCAACATCGCTTACTGTCGGCTGTTGGGCAAACAGCCCATACTTGCTAAATTCTCTACGCCATTGCGTTTCGCCCGGCGCGCCCCCAGAAGCCAAAACTGGTCTATCACCGCAAAGTTTTAATATATTTCTTGCATGTTCTTCTATTTCTTTTTGACCTTCAAGATAAATGGCATAACAATAAAGAATGTTGTTGTTAGGGTTCTCCGCGAAGATAACTGCGCTCATGTGCGCGCCACCATAATCAAGTCCAATATACTTGTCCCACTCGTGCGGAATGTGAAATGGGTCGCACACGTGTCTCTTCGAATCGAAACTGTCATATATCACATAACGAGACGTGCCCTCTCTTCCCTTAAAAAACATATTGAAATCATTGTCGTCAAGCGAGCCTTTATTTTCTTCAAATTCTTCTGCTGAAAAAGTTGGATTAAGAGTACTGTCGTACTGTACAAGAAAGGTGTCCCTCTCTTCGTTTCTCACATAACTTAAATCTCCGCGATCATTCTCAATAAAAATTTCATTCTGTTCGTGTTTGGCGGGTCTAATCATGTCGTACAAAAACCAGCCGGGTTCGTACAATGTGGTTGTGACAAGCAATCGCGCTCTACGCACGGTCATTCTTCGTCGCATTGCTTGATATGCCTGTCTCGTGAATCTTCCCTGACCCATTTCATCAGCCCATACTGCAACGGCGGTTGCAGATTCAAGACCACCGGGCGAGTCCGCTGAACGCAAAATAATTCTTCCCCACATCTGATCGCTCGCAGATTTAGCCCAAAAAGTTCTTGTTTCTGGGTCCATAAGTTCAATAATTCTGTCGCCAGCCCAATATTTTCCAACCTTATATACTTTACAGAATATGTTAATCATACTTGGCAACATTTTTAGTTTGAACAAATCAAAAGTAGCAGTAACTGCTAAGTAATCTCCACTTCCCCTTCCAAACTCTGGGTGATAAACTTCCCTGTGTAACCACTTTGGACCAAACACGGAGTTATGAGTCGGAATATTGCTCTTTGCTACGCAAAAAATACCCCACCGATCAGCAACTTCAATACACTTTGTCGGAACAGTTTCTGTTTCTTCTATCTTGTCTATGTGTACGTTGGTATCACTCAGACTCCAATGTTTCCACATCGTGCTGTACAAATAATTGGTTGGCAAGACACCCGCACCGAATTTGTTTGCTCTCATAAATTGATTCTTCACAGACCATAAATGATCCTCTCCACAAACAACAGTCTCGCCATTACTGAAATAAAGTTTATAACACTTATTATTTGTAAAAATATCGGATATATTTGTAACAAGCGTTGGACTCCCGTCGTGCCCAATTACATAATCTCCTGCTCGAACATTTTCCATCCAAACATGACCGTCAGGAGTTCTTACGAGTGTATCAAGTGCCAAATCCTTTCCACCCTGTGACCCCGCGGACATAATCACATAACGTTCTTTCGCGTCCCATATTAAATTTTGCGCAGCGTGAAAATCAACAGCATCTAAGCTTTCATTACAGATTGCCCTCTCTGGAAATATCTCCATTTGATTTTTCCAAGTCAATGTATTCGCCTTCAATCGCAAAGCTTCCATCTGCATTTCCAGTTTCGCTTCTGGTGTTAGGAAGCTCTGCCAAGATTCTCTCTGCAAGTTGGGGGTAGTCATTTTTAATGTCCTCTATTGTTATTCTTCCCTCACGAATTAACGCGAGCACTTCATTTTGCCACGATTCTATTTTTACTGTCTTGGGCAAACTTAGGTCGGGCACATAACGCTCTCTTTGACTCATTATTTTCAATACTCTGTCAACGGCTTTCAGGTCGCCGCGCAATGCTTTTGGCATGATTGCGTTTTGAAGCCTGTTTAAATTTCTAAGCTCCATGATCCGAAGTTGTTCTGCTGACTCAAACAGCTCTGTTTGCACTTGTTTCAACACGTTGTTAACATCACGATAGGCATATCTCTCGTCGTAACTATCTGGGATAATAAGTTTCCCTTCAACACTCAGCGCGTACATAATCTCCGCAATTTCTCGATACGTATATCCGTCAAGTCGCAAAGCCATAGCCTGCTCTCTTCGCTCAAGAAGTTCAACCTGCTTTTGCGTTTTGTTTGTTCTCTCAATGAGTATATTTTCCATGCGTTACTCTTCCATGTGTATTATATTGTCTTTGAGAGATTATACACCAAAATGGGAAGTATGCGTGACCTCACTATAAATAAGTGAGTCATATATTTCACACAAAATCGATTTTATATGATATAATATGGTCATAATTGAAAACTAAATACATTATGATGTATGGGGCTGTACCGCGTAAAGTGATTAATACGGGTAATTTATTCCCGACTCCTTTCTATATGGTGCTTTGGTTGATTGATTGATAACTTTACAAGTCCCTCGCCCACACTTGCGAGACGGTACGACGGAGAGAGTAACCGTAATAACTTTTTTAAGGAGAAGAGCCTATGCCTAAGATTCTTACAGTAACAGTTAACGATATAAAGTATTCCATTGGAGATAAAATCGGCGATAAGATAGTTGATCAAATCTCGATTTATATGTCAGATGAAAACTCATACGTTACTCTATTGAGTAAGTATGAACCGGTCATGACAATCAACAACGTGCCAACAGAGCTTGAGTATTTCGTGAGTACTGGGACAGAAGGGACAATCACAGTAAATGAACAGTCTTCTTAAGCGACATGTTAATATGTCCGACGAGAACGACCTCCAAACTCCACCGCAAGCGGTAGAAATTATTATTCCTTATTTGAAAAAATTCAGTGTTGCATGGGAATGTGCTTCTGGAGAGGAGTATATCTCAAGTGTTTTAAGAAAAAATGGAATTAGAGTTATTGAAACAGATATAAAAACTGGCTATGATTTTCTTTCTGTTGAAAATATGCCAAACAGTTCAATAGAACTTATTATAACCAATCCGCCGTATAACCTGAAAGATAAATTTCTTGAGAAATGTTTTTACTTCTGGAAAAAATACAGGACCGCGTTTGCCTTACTTATGCCAACAACAGCACTGGGGGGGATCAAGAGAGTTGGTTTGTACATTGAAAATGGATTGGAAATTCTTGTGCCAGATAGACGAGTAAACTTTATCTATGATGGAGCGAAAGATAGAAGTTGGTTTCACACATCATGGTTTTGTAAAGGTGTTCTACCAGAAAAACTAATGTTTACAAGAATGGAAAAAAAATGACCGTTTTATTATGTGTTGAAATTGCATCAGCGGATGGCAACGACGACAGCATTAATGTCGTCATACATCATAAGATAAGCGATGACACCACTGAGTTTGAAAATGAATCTGGCGAATATATGCTTGAGAAAATAAAGGGTGTTGTACAAGGATTCTCCTCTAATATCCTGCTCATGGGTGGCTCAATAACTCCACTCATGAAATTAGATGATGAAGAATACAATGAAGAATAAGCGAAACATATTGGTGATTGGCGGTCTTGGATTTATCGGTTGGCACGTCTCGCAAGAGTTCTTGGAGCGTGGTCACTATGTTAATATCTATGACAAAGAAATAATGACGAGTGAGGAAAGAATAGCGTTGGCTAATAATTATCCCGCGCTCACTGTTCTTGACAATTGTTATACCCAAGACTTTCCAAGCAAAGACCCAGCGATTGTATACCATGACGATGGGATGTATACAGAACACGTTAACGCTATCCTTCATTTTGGAGAGTTTGCTCGAGTTGAACAGAGCATGTTTAAAGAAAACATACAAGATGTCATAGATACAAACGTCGCGGGTACCGCGAATGTGTTTAATTTTCTAACATCTTATGAGAATGTGAGTAAAGCACCTCTCCTGTTTTATGCTGGATCGAGTTCTCGTTTCAGCTCGAAACATGCAATCGATGAATCGTTATATGCTTTTACAAAAGCGCAGAACGCAGAATTTGCAAAAAACCTTTCAAAATGGTTTGGATACAAGACATGCGTTTTGTATTTCTACAACGTGTTCGGTGAGAGTCGTGTTAAGACATTGGGAAGTATGCAAACTGTCATTGACGCTTTTTTTGACGCGTGGAGTCGTCACAGAAAAATAAAAGTATATGGCGGTGAGCAGTCAAGGGTGTTCACTCATGTTGATGATGTTGCGAGAAATGTAGTTGATCTTGTCGAGAGTGCCATCGATGGCAATGCAATCGAGAGTGAATATCACATGGTAAGCAAACGAAGCAAATCAATAAAAATAAAAGAGCTTGCTCGCATGTTTTACGATGACGATATGATTGAATACCTTCCCCAAAGAACAGGGTGCAGAAATAAAAGTGTTATAACCGGAAATACTTATGGGCACTACCCCAAGACTGTTCAAGATTATGTGAAGGAGAGGATCATTGAAAGAGCGTAACAACAATTTACTTTATACTATTATTATTATTCTCATGCTCTGTTCATCATTTATGATGTCACATGGATTAATGAAACTCATGATAAAAATAAGTGATACCCTTCCACTTGTTATTGGATGCGCGTCGTATCATATTCTTTTTGCCTATATGTTTATATTTATCTTGTCAGCGATTGTTAGGAAGTTGCGTTGAAATATATTGTCATCAAATCTGAAGACAAAAAATTTGTTGTCGTCAAATGCGAAGATGATGTTAATTATTATTCTTATGATGTTATTAATGATGCGTGGAAACTCATCCACATGACAGCAAATTACATAGAACTTATTGTAAAAAGGTATTGTGTTGCACGTTTCAAAACCCTTGAAGAGGCAATGGAGTATATCAATGAGTCGAAAATATAAAAATATTAAGACAGTTGTTGATGAACATGCTTTTGATAGCATAACAGAAGCGAATAGATACGGAGAACTCAAGCTTCTGCTCAAGGCTGGAGAGATCGGTAGTCTTGTGGTGCATCCGAAGTTTAGTCTTGATGTAAACGGAGTTCATATTTGCACATATACTGCTGATTTTCAGTACAACAAGGGAAAGAAAACAATAGTAGAGGATGTCAAAAGTCCTGCGACTGTAACCTATTCATTTAAACTTAAACAAAAACTTATGAAGGCACTTCATGGAATTGATGTAAAAATTGTAATGCGATAAAGAAAGGAGTAAGAAAATGACAGATTATAAAATTGAGATAATCAAACAAATAAAAGAGGTCATGAATGATTTAAATGAATCTGACATAAAGCGAATATCACTAGATTTAGATGATAGTTACCCAGATGAAACAGACATCAGTATAAACATTGAACTAAATAAAGATTCTGGCAGTTAAACCTGAGGACTATGACATGATTGAGTTAAATACAATTTACAATGAAGATTGTTTGGAAGGCATGAAGCGAATACCGGATGGAAGTGTGGATTTAACCGTAACATCGCCGCCATACGATAATCTACGCACATATAACGGAAATATTGTACAGTGGTCTTTTGAGAAGTTTCAAGATATAGCAAAAGAGTTATATCGTGTTACCGCAGATGGCGGAGTTGTTGTTTGGGTAGTTGGAGATGCAACTGTTAAAGGAAGCGAAACTGGTACAAGTTTCAAACAGGCTTTGTATTTTATGGAGTGTGGGTTTAATCTGCATGATACTATGATTTATGAGAAAAATGGTGCAGGTGCAGTCGGTAGCAACAAATGTTACTTACAAAACTTTGAATATATGTTTGTGTTCTCTAAGGGAAAAATAAACACCTTCAATTTGATTTATGATAGGGAAAATAAAGTAGTAGGTAGTATGAAAACTAATACTAATAGAGATAAGTTCACTGCTGACACTGGCAGAAAATATAGAGAAATTACCACTAAAAAAATGGGAAGAAGGTTTAATATTTGGAAGTATGAGCAAACACAGGGGCATGATACATATTCTAAAAAGCATCCAGCACCTTTCCCCGAAACATTGGTAGCCGACCATATTATCTCTTGGTCTAATGAAGATGACATTATATTTGACCCTTTTATGGGTAGTGGAACAACAGCAAAGATGGCGTTGCTTAACAACCGCAACTACATAGGATTTGAATTAGACAAGCACTACTGCGATATAGCGAACGAACGCATACGGAAGGCTATGCAGGATAAGGCGGTGACCCCATGACCCACAACGGAAACGCAAGCAAAATGATCGAATGTTTTAACGAAGATTGAAAATCTACTGGGCTGGTCAACCGCACCACATGATGGCGCGACGTGAAGCCGACAGGCGCATAGCCCGCGCCATCACAGAATTTGAACAAATTTCACGAAACGAAAGAGAGGATTAGCATGTATCAAAATATCACAATTATCGGCAATATTGCGCCGCCGGAGGTGCAGGAATGAAGAGCGAAGGAATGAACAAATTGACGGTTGAATTGCACTTAGGCGACTGTCTCGAAGTTATGCGCTCCATGCCTGATAAAAGCGTGGATGCCGTGATAACCGACCCGC
>ERZ795030.1045-NODE-1045-length-40029-cov-6.935258_pt1 | contig 40029 bp, 34 predicted proteins | sample MGYA00375122_ERZ795030 | MGnify/ENA primary metagenome ERZ795030 (study PRJEB30165, sample SAMN05720146) | activated sludge metagenome | isolation source: anaerobic digester from wastewater treatment plant | place: Japan | collected 2015-04-20 ... | reverse complement strand
ATATAGGATATATTCCGCCCGGTTTCGTTGAAGCTTTCCCTGCGCTCACGTACAATAGAGCCGGGTGCACATCGCTCTTTTGCCATTTCAAAATCGGAGGAACGCCTATGCCGCAGTTCGCGAAAAGTCTTGAAGGTATCACGGGCAGCGCGATCCGCGACCTGTTCAAGCTGCTCTGCGCGGGGGACGTGACCTCGTTCGGCGGCGGCAACCCTTCCGCGTCGAGCTTCCCCGTTTCGCAGATCAAAAATATACTCGACGAGTTGATCGAGGAGAAAGGCCCCGAGCTTTTGCAGTACGCGGCCACCGAGGGCTACGCGCCGCTTCGCGCGGCCGTGTCCGAGCACATGCTCAAGCCCCGCGGCGTGTTCGCGCCGGACTCTTGCATACTGCCGACCACCGGCTCCTCGCAGGCCATAGACCTCATCTGCCGCGCCTATATCGATCCCGGCGACGCTGTGCTCGTCGAGTCGCCGACGTTCCTCGGCGCGCTGCAGACCATACGCATCAGCGGGGCGAAGCTCGTGAGCGTGCCCGGGGACGCCGAGGGCGTGCTTCCGGATGAGCTCGAGCGGCTTATGGCGCTGCACCGGCCCAAGCTTTTTTATTGCATCCCCACGTTCCAGAACCCTTCCGGCAGGACGCTTGGGCTCGCGCGAAGGAAGCGCATCGCCGAGCTCGCCCAGGCGTACGACGTGCTCGTCGTCGAGGATGACCCGTACTACGCGCTTCGCTACCGCGGCGAGGAGGTCGCGCCCATCAAGAGCTTCGACGCGGACGATCACGTGATGCTGCTCAACAGCTTCTCCAAGACCATGTCGCCGGGCATGCGCGTCGGCGTCGCCGTGGGACCGGCGGACGCGCTGCGGAAAATGGTCATACTCAAGCAGGGCTGCGACGCCATCACACCGCCCCTGATGCAGGCCGTTGCCGCGGAGTTCCTCGCGCGGGGGCTCATGCCCGCTCAGCTCGCGCGCATCCGTCCCGAGTACGCGCGGCGGCTCGACGCCATGCTCGACGCCATAGACGCGCACTTTCCCGCCGCGTGCGTGCGGACGAAGCCCGAGGGCGGCCTGTTCGTCTGGATCGAATGCCCCGGACTCGACACGCTCGCGCTTCTCCCCCGCGCGACGTGCGAGGCGAAGGTCGCCTACATCCCCGGCGTGCACTTCTACGCCGAAGCGGACGCGCCCCGCCACACGCTGCGCCTCAACTTCTCGGGCTGCCCCATAGAGGACATACCGGCAGGGCTGGAGAGGCTGGGCAATTTAATGAAGGACGAGTTGGCGCGCGGTTCGTAAAGAGATTTTCGAATTCTCCCATTCCTGCCTTGTCAGCCGCAGCGGGCATGGTATACTGAGGCTGTAAGTATCATTCACAAATCGTCAACAGGGAAGCGACGGCGAAATGATCCGACGTCGCCTGTATGCATTGCACGGGAAAAAATCAATCGTTTTTTTCATTTTATAAACCTTAAAGGGGAAGTTGCATGAAGCCTTTAGCGGATAAAACCGCCCTCGTGGCGGGCGCTTCCAGAGGGGCGGGGCGCGGAATCGCTTATGCGTTGGGGGAAGCCGGCGCCACCGTGTACGTAACCGGCAGAAGCGTCCGAGGCGCAATCACGGACAACCGGAACGAATGCATCGAGGAAACGGCGCAGGGCGTGGACGCGAGAGGCGGCAGGGGCGTCGCCATACGCTGCGACCATACGGATGAAGAAGATGTCAAAGCCCTTTTCGGGCGTATCGCGCGCGAACAGACGCATCTGGATCTATTGGTCAACAGCGCCTTCGGCGGTTCCGAGGATTCCTTGCCCGCCGACGAGGGCCCTTCTTTCTGGCAGCGTTCCTTTTCGCTGTGGGACGCCATGATGAGCGCGCCCAAGTCCTGTTTTCTGACCAGCCGATACGCCCTGCCTTTGCTGTTCACGAGCGAACGGGCGCTGATCGTCAACGTTACCTTCTTTATGAGGGATAAACTATTGAGCGATCTTTATTATGATGTCGCGATGAACGCGGTGAACCGGGCTACCCTCGGGATGGCGCAGGAGCTGAAAGCCCGCCATGTCGCCGCGATCGCCCTGTGCCCCGGCTGGATGCGCACGGAACGGGTAACGGACGCCGGTTTCGGTCCCGCGGACGGAGCTGCGGAATCGACGGCCTATATCGGCCGCGCCGTGGCGGCGCTCGCGGCGGACCCTCTCGCGGCAAGGTATACCGGCTGCGCGCTGACGGTGGCCGAGCTCGCGGAACATTACGGCTTTACCGATACCGACGGCACGCAACCCCCGGCTTACGAATAAGCGGCGCAGGAGGCTGTATTTTAGCCCTCGATGTGGTAAAATGAAGCAATCGCCCTGTGACGGAAGGCAGGTGAAACACATGGCCATCAATTTCGGCGTCGTGCTCGGCGCGCTCCATGCAAAGTCTATCTGAGACGGCGCTTTGCATGGAGCTGAACGCGTAACCCAAACGCCGTTCAAATAGGCTTTGCATCCTTAAAACAATTCATTTTAAGGAGCGGAGCTTATGAAAACCACACTCAAACCCTATAAAAGCACGGACTGCGATTCCTACGCTTCCGGCGCATACGCAGCCATGGAGCTCATCGCGGCGCGGCCGGAGCTCGTGCGGGAGGTATTGATCCATCCCGCCTTCGCCGAGCCGGAAAATCTGCGGCTTCTGTGCGTAAAAAAGGGCATTCCCGCCGTTTGCGGCGAAAAGCCGTTTTTGCGCCTCAACCAGAAGGAGAACACCTACGTGCTCGCCGTTTTCCAAAAGCGCGAAGCAATTCTCGCGCCCGGCGAGCCGCACGTCGTGCTCGTCAACCCGGCGGATATGGGGAACCTGGGCACCGTCGCGCGCACCATGGCGGGCTTCGGCTTCGGCGAGCTTGCCGTCGTTACGCCCGCGGCGGACGTCTGGCATCCCAAGACCGTGCGCGCGTCTATGGGCGCGCTGTTCCGCGTAAACGTCGCGCGCTTCGCGGGTTTCGAAGCGTACCGCGCGGCTTTCCCTGCGCACAAGCTGTTCCCCTTCATGCCGAACGGGGCGCTCGAGCTCGGGCGCGGGCGCCGTCCCGCGGAGCCGTTCACGCTCGTCTTTGGCAACGAGGCAACGGGACTCGACGCGCGCTTCTCCCGGATCGGCACGAGCGTGCGCATCCCGCAGACGGAGCTCGTCGATTCGCTCAACCTCGCCGTCGCCGCGGCCATAGGCATGTACGCGTTTTCGCGGGGATGATGATTGCGGAAAACAGATAGACATGCAGGCGGGGCGGCCACACAGGCCGGGCGACCACACAGGGCCGCCCCCGCGGGGATGCCCCCCGCGCGAAGGAATCAGAACGGCCGACGCAACTTAAAGCGAAGGCCGTCTATTATTTACGAGATTGTCAATTATCAATTGTCCATTGTCAATTGCCAATTACCCCGAACTTATAAGCGCTCCCGCTCGCGAACTCCTCCCCCGGCAGCAGCGTTGCCTGCGGGAAGTGCGCGTGGTGGATCGCGTCCGGGCAGGTCTGCGTTTCGAGGCAGAAGGCGGAACGCTTTTTGTAAGGCTTCCCGCCGCGGCCGCGCGGCTCGTCGAGGAAGTTGCCCGTGTAAAGCTGTATGGCGGGCCGGTCCGTCCACACCTCGAGCGTGACGCCGGAGCGCGCGCTTCGCGCGCGCGCGGCGAGGCGCATGCCGCCGCCGCCCAGCAGCAGACAGTGGTCGTATCCCATGGGCGTTGCCGCGATGTCCCGCCCGACGGGCTTTTCCGCCGTAAAATCGAGCGGCGTGCCCGCGGCGGGGATGATCCTGCCCGTGGGGATGAGCGCCGCGTCCGTTTCGAGGTACGCGCCGGAATCGATCCAAAGCAAAACATCGTCCACTGTGGCCGCGTCGTCGAGCGTAAAGTAGCAGTGGTTGGTCGGGTTGTAGAGCGTGGGCGCGTCCGTTTTCGCGCGATACGTCATCCACAGCGCGCCGTCGTCGGTCAACTCGTAGGTAAGCTGCGCGCGAAGCTCGCCGGGGAAACCGTATTCCCCGTCGGGTGAAATGCGCGAGAGGCGAAGGCTGTTCCCGTCCGGCTCCGCGTCCCATACGCCGAAGCTGAACGCGGGGCCGCCGCCATGCAGGCAGTTGCCGCCGTCGTTGGCGATGAGCGCGTGCTCCCTGCCCGCGAGCGTGAAGCGCGCCCCGCCGATGCGGTTGGCGACCCTGCCGCAAACGGCGCCCATGTAGGATTTGCTGTTTTCGTAGCCCGAGACGTCCTCGAAGCCCGCGGTCACCTCGCGAAGGCCGCTTCTTCCGTCCCGCACCCGGAGGGACTGCACCGTGCAGCCGAAATCCAGCACATCCGCATATTCGCCGCGCGCGTTCCCGAGGCGAAAGCGCGTCACGCGCGCGCCGTCCCTTGTCGTTCCGAAATCGAAGGATTTGATCATAATGGCCTCCGCTGCGCGTCGCGCCGCTCATGCGGCGACGCGGTCTTTTCGGAATATTATATCAGCTTCGCGGGGCGCGGGAAAGCGCGGCGGGGAATTTATCCAGGCGGGAGGCCGTGTTTACATCGTCAGGAACTCCAGCGCCCGCGCGCGGACGGGCTCCAGAATCGAGAAATCCATGGCGGACACATAGACGCGCTCGAGCACGTCGTGTATGGCCTTGGAGAGCGCCACCTGCTCCTGCGCGAGAACGATAAGCTCCCGCGCATGGAAGGCGAGCGCGCGCATGGCTTCCTGCTCGCGCGCGGGGACGCGGCGGTACGGCGCTTCGACGATCTCCGCCGCGCCCGCGGACGCGTCGTGGAACGGATTGGCGCAGCTCACGCAAAGCCCGTCGCCGGGCAGCAATATGTGCTCGAGCTTATCCGCGCAAACGGAGCAGGGGCAGAGTATCATGCGCCGGTTCGCGTCCCGCGCGGATATCCTCACGCGCTCGAGAAGCAGGTGGGACGCCGCGCCCCACTCGTCCGTGACGACGAGCTTTCTTTGGCAGAGCGCGTCTATGGTGCCCTTGAAAAACGCGACGCGGCCGACGGAAACCGCGCTCAGCAGCCGGTATTCCGGGATTTGCCGCGCCCCTTCGTCCAAGGGAAGGCGGATGTTCTGCGCGAGCGCGCGCACGGCCGCGTCGTCGACATAGCGCGCGGCTATGGCGCGGCAGCGGCGAAGCAGCGTGCCCGCGGCGGCGATGTAGGCCGAAGCCTGCGCGTGGCAGTCGTTGGCCTCGTCGCTCAGGCGCATGATCTCGCCCTGCCGCGCGCGCAGCGTTCCCTCGTCCCACGCGTCGCCCGCGTTGAGCAGTATGTCGCGCGCGCCGGGATAGACGGGGTCGAGCATATGCGGCGCGGTGCCGTCTATGACCGCGCGCCCCGTGGTGCGATCGATTACCGCGTCGAGAGAATCCGGATCGCTCGCGCAGGGGATCAGCTCCGCCTCGTGCCCGGCCTCCTCGAGCGCCGAGGCGACTTTTTTCATGAGCGTGCTCTTCCCGCTGCCGGGCCCCCCCTTGATGAGCGCCGCGCCGGGACGGTCTTTGGCGAGCAGCTGATCGAAATAGGAAACGAAGCCCTTGTCGGTCTTGCTCGCGAGAAAAAATCGGATCGGGTCCCGCTGAACCATATATGCCCTCCCTCACTTTCCTAAAATACTTAACATAGTATGTTGCATAACTCATTTCATGCGACAGGAGGCGATCCCTTGGTCACGCTGACCTACGTCCACATATTGTTCGTCGCGCTCATACTTGCCATGCTCGCCCTGATGGCGTTTCGAAAAAGCATCGTTTTGCCCTGCGTCGCCGGCATACTCGTCATGGGCTGGGCGGTAACGAAAAGCGCGGTGGGCGGCGTGCAGGCCCTGTTCAACGCGCTCATCTGGTCCGGCAACGAATTCTGGGGGATCATCGTGGTGATCTCGCTGGTCACGGCGATGTCCAAGGCGCTTTCCGCGCTCGGCGCGGATGTGCTGATCATACGCCCCGTGAGCCGCTACATGAAGAACAGGAGCGTGACGTTCCTGCTGCTGGGGCTCATCATGTTCGCGGTATCCATCTGCATCTGGCCCTCGCCCGCCGTCGCGCTCGTGGGCGCCATCATACTGCCGCTCGTGCTCGAGACGGGCATCCCCGTCGTGTGGGCCGCCGTGGCGATGAACCTGTTCGGCCACGGCATCGCGCTCTCGGGCGACTTCTTCATACAGGGAGCGCCCACGATCACCGCCAAGGCCGCGGACACTTCCGTCGGCGCGCTGATCCACGAGAGCATACTGCTCTGGGCGGTCATGGCGGTCGTGACGGCGACGGTCGCCTTCATCATGTTCCGCCGGGATGTGAAAAAGCTGCCTCCCGTTAAGGTGGAGCGCGCGGCCTCCCTTGAGAAACCCCGGCCCGCCGCGCGCGTGATGGCCGTCGTGACGCCGCTCGCCTTCGCGCTCGACGTCGCGCTCATGCTCGTCTTCAAACTGCAGGGCGGAGACGCGACCGCGCTCGTGGGCGGCACGGCGCTGGTCATACTGTGCGCCGCGACCTGTCTCAACGGCGGCGTGAAGAAGGCGCTCGACAGCGTCATCGACCACATCAAGGACGGGTTCGGCTTCGGCATAGAGATTTTCGCGCCCGTCGTGTTCATCGCGGGGTTCTTCTTCCTGGGCAGCGCGGACGGCGCCAAGGCCGTGTTCGGCGGGGAGTCGACGGGCATCATGAACGACATCGGTCTGTATCTCGCGCAGAACGTGCCGATTTCGCGCGTGCCGGTCGTGCTCGCGGAGGCGCTCGCCGGCTTCGTGACGGGGCTCGACGGCTCCGGCTTCTCCGGCCTTCCCATCGTGGGGGCGACGGCGGTCACGTTCTCGCAGGCCCTGCCGGTCAACAGGGAAATGCTGGCTTCCCTCGGACAGATCATCACCATCTGGGTGGACGGCGGCACGCTGATCCCCTGGGCGGTCATACCGGTCGCCGCGATCTGCGGCGTCAAGCCCGAGGAGCTCGTGCGAAAGAACATGCTGCCCGTGTGCGCGGGGATTTTCGCGACGATCGTCGCCGCGTGCCTGCTTGTGTAGCTTTGCTTGGTTATATAAAAAAAGCGGCGTGAGCCGCTTTCAGCCCATCGGCAAACCGTATAAATTACGGTTTGCCGATGGGCCGAAGGCCCTGGAACAGGGCTTTTTTGCGGCGCGCCTCAAGAGCGCGCGGGCGGTCCGCCGCATGGGTGCAGGCTAATTTGCCTGAAAACAGGAAACAAAATGGCCGTTTCCCAAATCCGTCAGCGACGGCTCTTCCGTGCGGCATCGATCGTCGGCGCACCAGCAGCGCCCCGCGAAGCGGCAGGCTTTTTCCGGCTCGATGGGCGAGGTGATTTCACCCTTGAGTATAATCCGTTCCCTCCTGTTATGCAGGCTGGGAATGGGGATCGCCGAGAGCAGCGCCCGCGTGTACGGATGCAGCGGATTCGTGAAAAGTTCTTCGGCGGGCGCCTTTTCTACAAGCCGGCCAAGATACATCACCGCAATGTCGTCTGAAAAATGGTTTACCACGGAAAGATCGTGCGTAATGAAGATATATGTCAGATCCAGCCTTTCCTGCAAGTCGGACAGCAGGTTTAAAATCTGCGCCTGAATGGAGATGTCCAACGCGGAAACCGGTTCGTCGCATACGATAAATCTCGGATTGAGCGCCAGCGCCCGCGCGATGCCTACGCGCTGCCTGCGGCCGCCGTCCAGTTCATGCGGATAAGCGTTCATGAGGCGTTCGGCGATGCCCACCATTTCCGCCAGCTCGAGCACCCGCGCCATCCGCTCGCGCTTATCGCGGATGATTCCCTGAAGCTTCATCGGCTCCTCGATGGTCTGCGCTATGGTTTGCCGCGGATCGATGGAGGAAAACGGGTCCTGAAAGATGATCTGCATCTCGCAGCGCAAGCGCCTCAGTTCCGCCGTGGACAGCTTTCTGATATCCGTTCCCTCAAACAGCACTTCGCCGGCCGTTGGCTCTATCAAACGCAGGATCGCGCGGCCCGTCGTTGATTTTCCGCAGCCGGATTCGCCTACGATCCCCAGCGTTGTGCCCCGTTTAATCGAAAAGGACACGTCGTCCACCGCGTGCAGCATCCCGTGCGGCGTCTTAAAATATTTTTTGAGGCCCTTGACCTCCAGCATAGGAATATTGCTCATGTTGTTCTCACCTTGCTTTTTTTAACGTCGCCGCCGTCGTATAAATGGCATTCGACATAATGCCCGTCCGTCCGGTGCGCGCGCGCCGGTTTCTCCGTTTCGCATATCGGCATGCTGTATTTGCAGCGCGGGTGGAATACGCAGCCCTTGGGTAAATCGGTCGGATCGGGCATCAGGCCCTTGATGGGTTTGAGCTTTACCTTTCGATCCTGGAGATTGGGCAGGGAATCGAACAGCCCCTGCGTATACGGATGCAAATTGTGATCGAACACATCCTCCAGCGTGCCATGCTCCACAATATGGCCGGCATATATAACGGATACCGCGTCGCAGACTTCGGCGACGACGCCCAGATCATGCGTTATGATGAGCATGGCAGTGCTGTACTTGCGCCGCAGTTCCTTGATCATTTCAAGCACTTGCGCCTGTATGGTCACATCCAAGGCGGTCGTCGGTTCGTCGGCGATCAGTAAATTCGGATTTGCCGCAAGCGCCATGGCGATGACCACGCGCTGCTTCATGCCGCCCGAAAACTGGTGCGGATACTCTTTGCTGCGCGCGGCCGGGATTCCTACCATTTCCAGCAGTTCCTGCGCCTTTATTACCGCTTCGCTTTTTTTGATCTTCTCGTGCTCGCCGATGACCTCGGCGATCTGATCCTGCACGCTGTGCACGGGATTGAGCGAAGTCATGGGGTCCTGGAATATCATGGATATCCGGCTGCCGCGGACGGCCCTCATCTGCCTGTCGCTCTTTTTGAGCAGATTCTCGCCGTTGAAGTAAATGCTCCCGCCGCGTATGATGCCCGGCGGCTGCTGTATGAGCTGCATGACCGCCAGCCCGGCCGTCGTTTTTCCCGCGCCTGTTTCTCCCACAAGCCCGAGCGTCATACCCGCTTTGAGCGAAAGATCCAGTCCGTTGACAGCCTTTACCGTACCGTCGAACGTGCGGTATTCCACGAACAAATCCCTGATTTCCAGTATATTATCCGTTTGAAGCATCTCTTTTTCTCTCATTTGAACGGGTTCCTTTATCATTTTAGCTTGGGGTCCGAGGCGTCTCTCAGGCCGTCGCCCAAAAGATTCAGCGCTAATATCGTCAGCATGATGGCTAAGCCGGGAAATATGGCCATATAGCTGTTCCCCTGCAAATAGGCGCGGGAAGCGGAAAGCATGGAACCCCATTCCGGGATAGGCGCTTTGATGCCCATGCCAAGGTAGCTCAGGCCTGAAACGGAAAGAATGATGATCGCCATGCTCAGCGTCGTTTGTACCAGCAGCGGCGCAAAGCAGTTGGGCAGGATATGCTTGCTGATGATTGTGGAATTTTTCGCCCCGATCGCGCGCGCCGATTCGATGTATTCCATTTCACGCACGGTAAGCACCGCTCCCCGCGCCACCCTGGTGAAGGTTGGTATGGCCGCTATGCCCAGCGATATGGCGATGGTCACAGCGCTCGTGCCCGCCACGGCAACGATGATCATGGCCATGAGTATGTTGGGGATCGCCATGAAGATATCCGTCACCCGCATCACGACCATATCGACCTTGCCGCCGTAAAATCCGGCTATGGCGCCGATGATCGTACCCCCGAACAATGCGATGGCGACTCCGCCGAAGCCGATGCCAAGAGAAATGCGCGAACCGTGGACGACGCGCGCCAGGATATCGCGGCCATAATCGTCGGTGCCCATGGGGTGCGCAGCGGATGGCGCCTGCAGCCGCTCCATAATGTTTTGCTTGATCGCGATGCCGTCATAGCTGAACAATACGTCGGCAAATACGGCAATCAGGATAAGCAGCGAAATGATGACCAGCCCGAGCATCGCGGATTTATTGTGGCGGAAGCGGTACCAGATTTGATAGACTTGGCTTTGCCCTCTATACCGTTTTTTGTTTTGCATGTCGTACCTCATTTTTTATACTGCGCTTTGATCCTGGGATCGATAACGCCGTACAAAATATCCACCACCAGATTGATGATGGTAAAGCAGATCGTAAATACAATAATGCAGCCTAAAACCAGCGGTATGTCCCTTTCCTGTATGGAAGTAACGAGCAGCCTGCCGATCCCGGGCCATGAAAAAATGTTCTCGACCAATACCGTGCCGGCGATCATGTTGCATATCTGCAATCCCGCCACCGTCAGCGTGGGTATCATGGCGTTTTGCAGCGCGTGGCGTATCACGACCTTTGCCTGCGAAATTCCCTTGCCCCGCGCCGTGCGGATGTAGTCCGCCCTGATCACCTCGAGCATGGAGGAGCGCGTCGTGCGGGCGATGCCCGCCAGCGAACAAAGCGAGATCGTCAGCGTCGGCAGGATCATGTCCTTCAAGCTGTCGTTTCCGCCCGAAGGCAGCCAACCCAGCGTAACGGAAAACAACAGGATACACAGCAGCCCCACCCAAAACGTGGGCAGCGATATGCCCAGCAGGGAAAGCACCATGCTCAGCCGGTCGAATAAACTGTTCTGCTTTACGCCTGCGATCACGCCCAAAGGCAATGCGATGATGATCGCTATAATCATGCCGACCACGACAAGCCGCAAAGTATAAGGAAAACGAGACACGATTTCGGTAACAACCGGCAGCCTCGTTTTGTAGGATGTTCCCAGATCGCCGCTTACGCCCTTTATGATATACCTTGCGTATTGAACAAACACGTTATCGTTCAGGCCCATTTCTTCCCGCAGATGATTGATCTGTTCTTCCGTGGCTTCCGCGCCGAGTATGGTTCTGGCCGGGTCGCCCGGCGCGAAACTGAGTATTAAAAACACGAGCAGCGTAACGCCGAAAAGAACCGGTATAAGCGCCAGCAAGCGCTTTAAAACAAATTTCCACATCCTATATTCACCTTACCTAACTCGATTAAGAGGAAGCCGGGAAGCCCCGGCCTCCTCTGTTGCGTATCCGCCGCTTTATTTCCAATAGAGCTTATTGAAGCGGTCGTAGGAATTCAGGTTGGTCGTAAAGCCGCCGAGGTCTTTGTTGAACGCGCGTATTGTCGTAAGCTGGTAAATGCCCGTGCGAAGCGCCAGCCCGTTGCAATAGCTGATCAGTTCCTCGATGATCGCGCCGCGCGCCTCGTTATCGATCGTTCCCGTGCCTTTTTCAATGAGGCCGTCGATATACGGATCGCTTATGAAGTTGAAGTTAAACGCGGCTCCGGTCTTGAACGCGCCCTCGGCATACGCCAGCAGGTCGAAGGCGTTGTATTTGCCCGTGATCATATCGAACGAGCCTTCCGCGCCCCGCGCCGTATATGTGGCGGTATCCATCATTTGAACATCGAGGGCGACGCCGATTTCAAGCAGGTCTGCCTGAATGGATTCCAGCGCGATTTTGAACGGCTCCTCTTTGCAGATGACCGTAAACTTCAATTGGTCGCCTGATAATCCGGAAGCCGCAATGTATTCCTTTGCCTTTTCCACATTGTAGGGCTCGGCATTCTCATTCGTGGAGCCCAGCATGCCGGGAATCGCGCAGGAGTAGAAGGTGGGGGAGTAGCCGTCGGTCGCCAGCAGCGTCGCGTTGTCCCTGTTGATCGCCGCCGCTATGGCTTTGCGCACGTTCAGGTTGTCCATGCCGGGCTTGTTGAGGTTGAAGGCGATATAGAAGGGCGAAGCGTAAGGCGTGGAATACACCTCGATGTTTTCGTTCGCTTCGAGCTGCTTCAAATCGGAGGCTTGCACGTCGAACAGGAAGTCGACCTCGCCGTTTTCCAGGGCGATCGTGCGGGCGATGCCCTCGGGCATAATGCGCCAGATCAGGTTCTTGATGGCCGCGCGGTCTTCCTCAAGGAAATACTCGTCGTTGGCCACAAAGATCAGCCTGTCGCCGCGCTTCCACTCCACCAAACGATAGGGGCCGGTGCCCACGGGGCCTTCGCTGAAATTATAGCCCGAATCGATCAGCTTTTTCGGCACGATGAAGCTGTACGTGCAAAGATCGGCCAGCATCCGCTCGGAGGGTTGCTTGGTAACGACGATGAAGGTACGCTCGTCGATGATCTTGATCTCCTTGAGCCATCCCGCATACGCTCCTATGGCGGCGGAGGCGGCGACCAGTTCGATGGACGCTTTGGCATCTTCGCTTGTTACGACGGAACCGTCGCTGAATTTCACGCCCTCGCGAAGAACAAACTTCCATTCGGTATCCGACAGGGGTTCAAAGGACTCGGCCAGCTGCGGCACGACATTCATATCCTGATCCAGCCGGACCAGGGTATCGTACAGCAGGCGGTTCACGGTATCCGTGTACAAAAGGCCGACTTCCGCCACATTCAGCGTTTGCGGCTCCACGGATATCCCAACGACCAAAGTATCCTTTTTTGCGGGTTCCGCCGGCCCTGCGGATTCCGCCGGGACATTGCCGGTGGCGGGCGGCGGGCTCTGCTGCGTGTCGTCCGCCGGCGTCTTGGCGGTGCAGCCGACGATCGCACCCATTAACATGACGCTCACCAGCAACAGGCTAACCAGTCTTTTCATGTGAATTCCTCCTAAGTGTTTATATTATTGAGGCTCGCTCAATCGGATCGTTAACATGGCTCAGAGCCATATGTCATATTGAAACAACCGCGCCGTTCCCGCAAAGCGTCCTTTGAAGCTTACGCACGTCGACGTCCGCGGCCGATATCCCGTCTTTTACCGCGATCGCCGCGGCCGTGCCCGCCGCCTCTCCCAACGCCAGACAAGCCCCCATGACGCGCAATACCGCAAGCGCATAGGAATCGACGGAAATGCACCGGCCCGTCGCGATAAGCCCGTCGATATTGTTCGAGACCATCGCGCCATACGGTATGCCGATCGCGTGTTCGACCGGTTGGAAGTACAATCCGACCCCGGAAAGATGGATGTCGCAGTTATATCCGCCAAGGGCGATGCAGTCGTCGGGAATGTTCAGCGCGTCGACGTCGTTCTTCGTAACGGTTTTGATTCCCGTCACGCGCCGGCTCTCGCGCACGCCCGTGTAGGGGCCTATATTCGTCAGATAGCACTCCTCAAAGCCCGGACAATATTTCTTAAAGAACCGCGCGAGCATGCCGACCTGCCGGTAAAGCTCATCCGTTGCGCGGCTCATCTCGATCGGATCGGTGGGGTCCACATCGACGACGCGGGAGCAGTTGATGAGATATTCGCCTTTGTTGGGCTGGGTCGCCAGTATCACCCTGTCGCGCGGGATGTCGAAATCGCCGTTTTCCGCCGCCCGCTTGATGAATTCTCCGAAGCCTGTAAAATAAATCGCCGGAGAATGGAACAGATAATCCTCATCATAATGCATGCCGTAGCTTTTCGGGGACTCGTAAGTCTCGGGATGCTCTTTGATGTAGGCCATGAATCTCTGCGTATCGACGCCGCCGAGGCAAAAGGTCATGCTGACCGGCTGCACCTTTCCGGTTTTCGAGTGCCCGATGTCATAGCGGCTCTCCTTCTTCGCCTGCTCCGCTATAATGCCGTCGAGGCTCTCGGGCTGCCCCATCTGATAATTCGCTCCGGCCAGGTAAGCGGCGGTCGCGTCGCCGGTGGCGTCGATCAGGATCCCGCAATCCGCCCCGTAAACATGGCTTCCCGAAAGGAGCGAAACGCCGGCGATCCTGGCGCATTCGACCTCTACGTCGAGCAGGGAGGTGCTGTAGAGCACTTTTACGCCGGCCTCCAGGCATTTTTGGGAAGCTGCTATGCGATACCACCAAGGGTCCACGATCGTGATGGAATTATGGAGCGGGCACCTTAAGTTCCCGAAGCTGCGCCCTTCCTTTTTCAGGTCGTTCACGATTTCCTCGATGATCCCGCCTACGACCTTGTTTTGCCGCCGGTCCAGCACGCCCAAAGCGGGCATCCCGGTATTCATGAGGCCGCCCAGGCTGGATGTCCTCTCGACAAGCAGCGTTTTTGCGCCGCCCCTTGCGGCGGCGATTGCGGCCGGGACCCCCGCGGTGCCCCCGCCGACGACGATCACATCGTAGTTTCCAACGGATGAGAATTTCATTTTATCTCTCCCCGCTATACCATCGAGGTGAAAAGGACGCTGATCGCCATCGCCCCCGCGTCGGGATGCGTAAGGCTCCTCTCGCCCAAATAAGACGCGCGTCCTCTCGTGGCGATCATTTGCTCCGTCGCTTTTGCGCCCGCTTGCGCGCTTTGCGCGGCCAGGGCAAACGCCTCCTCGAGAGACAGTCCTTTTTTGCCGGCTTCATTCAATGCGTTGGCGGCCGGTATCAGCGCGTCGAGCAGCGTTTTATCCCCCTGCCGCGCGCCTCCGCGCTTTTTGATGCCCTCAACGGCGGCGCCGAACATCCCGGCGATATCGGATAGAAGCAGGCATTCCTTTCCCTGCACATTTTTTGCCGCGGCCCTTAATCCCGCGCCCCAGATAGGCCCCGTCGCGCCGCCGCAGTATTCCGTAACGATGAGGGAGCACCTCATAATAAATTTATCTACCGAGCAATCCTCGACGGCATCGATTTGGTTTTTGATTTCCCGGAACCCCTTGGATAGGGACATTCCGAAATCCCCATCCCCGGCTACCGAATCCAACTCACAGAAATATTTTTCGTTTTCGATGACGATGTCGCACAATTTTTTCGTGGCCGATTTCACTTCTCTTACCGTGACGCTCATTCCGCTCTCCTCAAATCAATTCTTAAAAAACATGGCATCCGCTTTGCAGCCCAGCAACGCCTTGAGCTCTTCGTCCAGCTTCAGCATCGTTATGGAAACGCCCGCCATATCCAGGGAGGTCATATAGTTGCCCACGAGCGTTTTGTAAATCGTTATGCCATGAGAATCCAGGTATTTTGTTGCGCTGTTATTCAGGATGAACAGCTCCATTAAGGGCGTGCCCCCCAAGCCGTTGATGATCACCGCGCACTCGCACCGGCTTTCCAACGCGAGCTCCCCGGCAAGCATCCCGCACATTTTTTTGGCAAGCTCGTCGGCAGTCTGCAGCTTTTGCCGCTTTATTCCCGGCTCCCCGTGTATGCCGACGCCGAACTCAATTTCATCCTGCGCAATATTGAAGGTGCATTTGCCCATAGCGGGAGCGGTGCAGGAGGTAAGCGCAAGGCCGATCGTTTTCACGTTCCTTACGGTTTTTTCCGCGATCCTTTTTACCTCGCACAGGTCTTTTCCCAGCTCCGCGGCCGCGCCCGCGATCTTGTGCACGAATACCGTGCCGGCGACGCCCCGCCGGCCGACCGTATAAAGGCTGTCCTCAACCGCGATGTCGTCGTCCACATAGACGCTTTCGACCAAAATGCCGTCGTCCCTGGCCATTTCAGCCGCGGCGTCAAAGTTCATCACGTCGCCGGAGTAGTTTTTGACGATCAGCAACGTTCCTTTTGGCGTTTGGGTCCGGCGGATCGCATTGTATATCTGCATGGTCGACGGCGAGGCAAATACGTCGCCGCAAACCGCCGCGTCCAGCATTCCCTGCCCGATGAATCCGGCGTGCGCCGGTTCGTGCCCGCTTCCGCCGCCGCAAATCAGGCAGACCTTATCCGCGTTCAGATCCTTTTTTGTAAAGAAACAGCTTTTCCTGTCAAACGCGAGGGAATCTTTGCCGGCCGCCAGAATCCCCTGGCACATTTCAAGAACGACGTCTTCCGACCGATTGATGATTTTTTTCATAATAAACCTCCGGCGCTCGCTCAGACTATCTTCCCAATTGGTCGGCGACCTTTATCGCGGCAAAGACCATGGAAGGGGTAACCTCGAAAGGCATGTTGTGTATGGTTTCACCCGGGGCGCAAGCGGCTTCGGCGACAGCCGAAATCTTTTCGTCATCCGGATCGTGGACGCCCAGGTCCTTGAGGCATGTGGGAAGCCCGACCGACTTGCAGTACCGGACGACGGAGTCGATCTCCTGCGTATCGGCATTCTCGAGAACCAGATGCGCGATCACGCCGAAGGCCACCTTCTCGCCGTGGTAGCAATGGTGGGCTTCCTCCAGCACAGTAAGGCCGTCGTGGATCGCATGGCACGCCGCCAGGCCGCCGCTTTCAAAACCAAGGCCGCTCATGAGGATGTTTGCCTCGATGATGTTTTCAAGCGCGGACGTTACAACATTGTTTTCACAGGCGGCCTTGGCTTTGATCGAATCCTCCATCAACGTTTCATAACAGGCCTTCGCGATCGCGAGCGCCGCCTTCGTGCTTTTTCCGCCGGGCATATTGGCTGCGCCCGAACGCAGGCACGAGCGCGCTTCGAAATATGTGGCAAGCGCGTCGCCCATGCCGGATACGAGGAACCTTACGGGCGCTTTGGCGATAACGGCCGAATCCACCAATACGAGATCCGGGTTTTTATCCAAATGGAAATACTCCTCGAACTTTCCTTCCTCGGAATAAATGATTGCCAGCTTGCTGGTCGGAGCGTCGGTCGCGGCGATTGTGGGAACGATGATGACGGGCTTCCCAGTCAAATGGCTTACGGCTTTCGCGGTATCCAAAGCCTTGCCTCCGCCCATCCCGATCACCAAACCGCACCGGTTTTCGACCAGCAACGCCTTCATCCTGTCGATTTCTTTTTTTGTGCATTCCTCCCGGAAGTGCCCCGGGATAAGCTCGAACGGCCTGTTCGCCTGCGCCTCGCGAAGCTCGGCTTGCACGCGGCCCAGATCCGCATCCGAAACCACAAGCAAAGCCCTATCCGAAAATTCACATGCATAGGTCCCTATGTTGGCTAGTTCCCCTGCTCCCTGAATGTATTTGCGCGGTGAGATCATGATTCTTTTCATTGTTCTGTTGAGCTCCTTAGGCTTTTATAGACTTTTGAATCGTGTTGGAAAATGGGCGGAAATGACAATAATCTGTCGCGTTCTGCCATTTGCATCATTATATAGCCTGAAACGAGGGATTCCATCAGAGGATAAAGCAAGCTTATCGTAATATCGGACAGTAATATTACGACTGGCATTTTGAATTTTCATCCCACTCCTTCGGATGCGGCTTTGGACGGGAATATCAAAAATATGTCTCAAACAGGCATAAAAATGCGATATTATGGGCGGCGTTATCGGATAATAATCGTTTGCGTTTATAGTAAGATTATGGAATTATAGCATAGTTTTGTCGGATTGAAATAATATCTTGCGTCATATATAGTAATTTCATGACTCCGGATCGAATTTCTCCCTTTATAAAAAGAGCGTCCCGTAAGATATTAGGAATTGTAATTATAGGAAACAATTGCGTATTTATGAAAGATTTGGTGGATATCAGAAACATATTTCAAAACGACCGCTTTCAGCAGATTCAAGACGCGCTGGCCAGCTCGATCAATCTTGCGATTATTACGGTCGATTATAAGGGCATTCCCATTACGAAGCACAGCTCGAGAACCGAATTCTGCAGCATCATGAGAAAGGGCGAACAATTCAAGGGTTTATGCGAACGCTGCGATTCGCGCGGCGGGCTTGAAGCCGCGCGGACGCAGTCGCATTACATTTACCTTTGCCACGCGGGCTTGGTCGATCTCGCGATCCCTATTGTCGTGAACAACAACTACTTAGGCGCGGTGATGGCCGGACAGGTGCTGTTATCAAACAAGGAGGATAACCTGAAGCTGGAGCAGATCCTGCATAACTTTGAGAACAGCGTTTCATTTGAAGACGTGAACACGCTGCGCGCGTACAGGTCGTTATCCCATATGTCTTTGGAGAAAATAAAATCGATAGCGGATATGCTCTTGTCGATTATTACGATCATGGTCGACGAAACAAGATTAAGGATCGCCGTAAACGCTCTGCAAAAACACCAAAAATACGTCCATGTGGATAAAGAGTTCTACGAAGCTTATGCCAGGATTTTTTCGGGCCAGTATTTTGATTTGACGGCCGAGAAACAGAACATCAGCCTGTTGAAGCCCGCCTTCGACTATATACAGGATAACCTCGAGGGCGATTTGTCGATAAAAAAAGTAGCCTCCATTTGCAATGTCAGCCCCAGCTATTTCAGCAAGCTGTTCGCCAAGGAAAATTTGGGAAGCTACACCGACTATATCAACAAAACGAAAATAGAGCGCGCGAAACAGTTTTTGACTTCGACGCATCTGTCTATAAACGATATTTCCGTCAAACTGGGTTTTAACGATTGCGGCTATTTTATTAAAGTATTCAATCGGTTTGAAGGCATGACGCCCGCCGCCTACCGCGTTTCAATGATGAAAACGCGATAAAGCGACGCGTCTTTCCTTCAACAACGGCCGGCGCGGCGTTATGTTATTCGTCCTCGATCCCCGCTCCAAAGCGCGCGATGATCTCGGCGCTGGCCTCGATGCCCCTGAGCAGCCCTTCTACGGACAGATTTTCGTTTGGGCCGTGCTCGTGCTGATCCGCCTGCGCATATGGGAACATCACGCAGGGCGCGCCCAGCTCGTCGTTGAATATCGTAAACGGGCCCGAGCCGCCCAGCCCCGGATACAGGATCGGCTCCTTCCCCCATACGTCGCGCGCGATGTCCTTTATGATGCGGACGCCCGGCAAATCGAGCGGCGTGAAGGACGCCGCCATCCCGCGGCCCTCCATGGCAACGTCTTCAAAGCCGTTTTCATCCAGCCAGCTTCGAAGCGAGCGTATGATTTCATCCGGCTTCTGTCCGGGAACCACGCGCACATCCAGATAGGCTGTCGCGCCGGCCGGCACGATGTTTTTGGAATTCTCCAAATCGCCCGCCTGTATACAGCCGATGTTGAGCGTGGGTTCATAGATGTATTTGGTATAGAACGCTTCAAGGTCTGCCGCGCCGCAAAGATCATCCGTTTTCCAATCCGTTTGATAGTCCGCAAGCGCGCCGGGAATCCCCCTGATCGCCCTCAGCCCCTCTTCGGAGGGCCCTTCTATCCCGTCGTAAAAACCGGGTATCGCGATTCCGCCGTTTCGGTCTTTTAACAGGCTTAACAGCCAAACCAGCCGCCACACGGGGCTGCCGACAACCGGGGCGTATCCCGAATGCAAATCCCGGCAGGGACCGTTTACCGTAAGCTTTATATAGCAAATTCCTTTCAGCCCCAGGATCAGAACCGGATGGCCGGACGAATGAATATTGCCATCGGACCAGATCGTAATATCCGCCCGCAGCAGATCGCGATGCTCCCGCGCAAACGGCAACAGGCTGGGACTGCCCGTTTCTTCTTCCCCTTCAAAGAGGTATTTCATGTTGACGCGCGGCGTTCCATAGTTCTTTTTGTATGCCTCATATCCTTTTATGTGGGCGAATAGCTGCCCTTTGTTATCGCCCGCGCCGCGCGCGAAAATTTTTCCGTTATATACGACGGGCTCGAAGGGTTCGCTCTGCCACACGGCGCGGTCCCCTTCGGGCTGAACGTCGTAATGACCGTATATCAGCACGGTAGGGGCGTTTCCGTCCGCCGGCGCCTCGCCATAAACGATGGGGTTCCCGGATGTCGCGTAGAGCGTCGACTTGATTCCGGCATCCTCCATATACGCGCAAACCGTTTTTGCGCATGCCCGCAGCTCTTCGCCATAACCCGGCAGCGGGCTGATGCTTTTCATGCGCAACAGCTTGAACAACTCGTTCAAATATTCTTTTTCCAGCGACCGTATGTACGTGCGAAGTCTGCTCATGGTGATCCCCTAACCGCGATGATTCAGTTTGTTTCATTATAAAGTAACGCGATATGTCTGTCTATAAACGAAATGGGGATCATGCGGGCGAGCGAGGTTGAACGGGAGCCGGAATCCGAACGGCCGCATCCGGTTTTTGAGCGCGAAAAAGGGCCGATATCCGGTTTTTATCCCAACCGGCGGCCCCGATTTGTTCGCCTAAGAATACGCAAGCAACAATGATATCACGGCCTTGCGTTCGGGAGCGCCGTACGTCCTAGCGGCTGGAAATGATCGAAAAGTGCATCCCCTCGCTGATGACATACAGGTTGGCATGATCCACGCAGCGGCCGTATTCGTCGTAAGCCTGCTGGACGATGTAGAACAAAGGCTCCCCCGCTTTGACGCAAAGAAGCTTTGCGATGTCCCCCGCGGCGGCGACCGCGTGGAAAACGCGCTTGACCTTGCTCACGCGAAGCGCGTATTGCGCTTCCAAAAAATCATAGACGGATTTATTGTTTTGATACCGCGTTTCGATGCCGGGCGTGAGGTCCATGGGAATATAGTCGCAGGACATCATGACCGTTTTCCCGTTCTTTTTGCGGATCCGCCGGATTTCATAAAGCTGCAGCGAGCCGGAAAACGCTTCGTGCAGAACGCTGTTCGCCCGCACGACCTGACGGTCCAGCACAAAGGTATCCACAGGCCCGCCGGAGCTTTCCAGCCCGTCCAGAAACGAAATGAAATGGTCGTTTTCGATCTTGTATTCATTTCCGGGCTCGCATACGAAGGTTCCGTTCCCGTGAACGCGCTTGACGATTCCCTGGCTCGCAAGCTCGCTGAGCGCCTGGCGCACCGTGCCGCGCGAAGCGCCGAGCTGAACCGCAAGCTCGTCCTCGCTGGGCAGCTTGACGCCCACCGTATAAACGCCGCGGTCGATGTCCGTCCTGATGGCGATTTCAATCTGCTTATATACGGGTATGCCGCTCGATTTATCAATCATAATGACCTCGTGTCGGATTGGATGAAACTGGATGTAAACATTATACGTTCGGCCAAAGGCCCCGTCAACTCGCATCGCGCGCACGCGCGATATCGGCAAGCATATCCTGAAGGAGCAGCACGGCGTATTGCGCCGACTCCGGCAGCATGTATTCAAGCTCGCTGTGGTTGTGATCCCCCCACGGGCCGATGCGGTCGACCACGACGGGCGCATACGCCGCGGCCGTATTCGCGTCCGATATGCCGCCGCACCGCTTGATGGAGAACGGAACGCCGCGCTTTTCGTAAAGTTTCCTCATCCTTTCAACAAAGGCCAGTGTCCGGGCGGAAGGGGACATGACCTTCTGCTCGCGAAAGAACGTCGCCTCGACGCGCGCGCCTTCGACGAAGGGGTGGCGCAGCATGAAATCCACCGCGGCCTTTATCCGTTCGGCCTCGGCGGCTTCCCACATGCGGAATTCCATGCTCATGTGCGCGTGCTCTGCGACGATGTTCTCCGCATCGCCGCCCTCGACCCTGCCGATGTTCACGGAAGTGCCTTTATCCCGGTCGCCGAGGGCCATGAGCGCCTCGATCCATTTTGCCATTTCATAGACGGCCGAGGCGTTCCGCCGGTCGAAAACATATCCCGCATGGGTCGGAATGCCGGTAAATTCGAACTCATACTTGATCTTGCCCTTGCGTTCGATGCAAAACGAACCGTCCGCCATCGCCGGTTCCATCACGAGCACATGCTCCGCGCGGGCGGAAGCCTTTGCGATATAATCCGTGGAATACAGGGAGGTGATCTCCTCGTCGGGGTTCATGACGACGCGGATCGAAAGCGTTTTCGCGCTCTCGGGAAGCTCCCTGAGCGCATGCCAGATCGCCAGCACGCCGCACTGCATGTCCGCGACGCCGGGACCGTAGGCGCGTCCGCCGCGGATCGCGAACGGGCGCCGCTTCGTCTCTCCCTGCGGAAAAACGGTATCCATATGCCCGATGAGCAGCGCGTCGTAGCGCTCGGCCTCCCGGGAGCGGATATCCAGCAGATAACCGACCTGATCGGAAATCCGCACGCGCTCGACGATCCATCCGAGGCTTTCAAAGCGGGCTGCGAAAAAATCGCCGACCCGGTTCACTCCGCCGACCGCGTAGGTCCCGCTGTCGATGTTGACCAGGGTTTCGAGCTCCCCGAGGTACGATTCCAAATCGAACACAGGCCTTACACCTCCCCCGCGCGCACGCAGGCGCACAGATGCTTTTCGTTAAGCCCGACGAGCGGAACATCCGACTGAAGGCACCGGTCGAGCGCGTATTCGCACCTGCCGGCAAAGCGGCAGCCGATCCCCGGGTTGATCGGGCTTTTGACCTCGCCCCGGATGGTGACGATCTCCCTGTCCCGCATCGAGATATCCGGCACGGGGATCGCGGACAACAGGGCCTTTGTGTACGGGTGCCGCGGATTTGCGAACAGCTCGTCCGCGGGCGCCTGCTCCACGCACTGCCCGAGATACATGACCATGATCTCATCCGAAATGTGCTTGACGACGGAAAGATCGTGCGTGATGAACAGATATGTGAGGCCGAATTCCCTTTGCAGCTCGAGCAGCAGGTTGAGTATCTGCGCCTGAATGGAAACATCGAGCGCGGAAACCGGCTCGTCGCACACGATGAACTCCGGGTTCATCGACAGGGCGCGCGCGATGCCGATGCGCTGCCTTCTGCCGCCGTCCAGCTCGTGCGGATACGCGTTGGCGAGGCGCCGGGCAAGGCCGACCGTGTTCATCAGTTGCGCGGTGCGGTTCCATGCTTCCGCCCTCGTGCGATACATTTTATGGAACAGCATGTATTCCGCGATGATCTCTGAAACGCTCATGCGCGGGTTGATGCTCGAATAAGGGTCCTGAAAGATGATCTGCATCCTCATGCGCATTTCCCGCATGCCCGCCGCCTTCAGGCGCGTGATATCCTCGCCTTTGAACAGGATCGCGCCGTCCGTGGGCTCGATAAGCCTCAATATCGTGCGGCCGAGCGTGGATTTTCCGCAGCCGGACTCCCCGACGACGCCGAGCGTTTCGCGCCGCATGATCCGAACGGAAATGTCGTCCACCGCGTGCAGCTTCCCCGCGGCGGTGTTGAAATACTTCTTCAGGTTTCTCGTTTCCAGCAATGGCTGCGACGCTCCCATGCTCACACCTTCCTTTCCAGCATATGGCAGCGCGCCGTATGCGTGGGGGACAGGGCTATGTCCTCCTGCTTCTCTTTGCATTTTTCGCACGCGTGCGGGCAGCGGGGCAAAAATCTGCAGCCCTCGGGCAGATCCGTGGGGTCCGGCATGAGCCCGTCTATGGGGTGCAGGAGCGTCTTGCTCTCATCCTCCAGCTTCGGTATGGAGCCGAACAGCCCCTGCGTGTACGGGTGGTGGCGCGCGCCGGTGAAGATATCCGCGAGCGTGCCCTTTTCCACCAGTTCGCCCGCGTACATGACGGCGACCCGGTCGCACATTTGCGCGACTACGCCCAGATCGTGCGTGATCAGGATCATGGCGGTCTGCAGCCTGTCGCGCAGCTCGCGCATGAGCAGGAGCACCTGCGCCTGTATGGTGACGTCCAGCGCGGTGGTCGGCTCGTCCGCAATCAGAAGATCCGGCTCGCACGCAAGCGCCATGGCGATCACCACGCGCTGCTTCATTCCGCCGGAAAACTGGTGCGGATAATCGCCTTTTCTGGAAGGCGGTATGCCGACCATCTCGAGCACCTCGTCTACGCGCGCTTCGAGCTGCTCCCTTGTCCTGTTCTTTTCGTTGTGCAGCCTGAGCGCCTCCGCGATCTGGCCGCCTATGGTGTGCACGGGATTGAGCGAGGTCATGGGGTCCTGGAAGATCATGGAGATCTTATCGCCGCGTTTTTTCATCATGTCGTGCTCGGGAAGGGCCAGCAGATCCTCACCTTCGAACAGCACTTGCCCTTTCCCGACGACGCCGACGCGCTCCGGCAGGAGCCTCAATATCGTCAGCGCGGTCGTGGTTTTGCCCGCGCCGGTCTCGCCCACGATGCCGAGCGTTTCGCCCTTGTTCAAGGAAAAACTGATTCCGTTGACGGCAAACACCGTTTCAAGATCCGTTTTGTATTTGACGGCGAGGTCCTTCACCTCGAGAAGCGTTTCAGCCATATCTGCCTCCTTATGATTTCAGGCGCGGATCGAGCGCGTCGCGCAAGCCGTCGCCGAGAAGATTGATCGAGGCGGATGCGAGTATGATGCACAGGCCGGGGAACAGGATCATGAACGGCTTGATGCGTATGTATTCCTTCGCCTCGCTGATCAGGGCGCCCCATTCCGGGCGGGGGGCGCTGATGCCAAGGCCGAGGAAGCTCAGCGACGCGGTCTGCAGGATCATGCTCGACACGTTCATGGTCGTCTGCACGATCAGGGGGCCCACGATGTTCGGGATGATGTGCTTGAGCATGATGTGGTAATCCGAGGTTCCGCCGGCACGCGCGGCTTCGATGTAATCCTGATCGACCACGCCGAGCGTGGACGCGCGCACGATGCGCGCGAACGCGGGGATCCTTGAAATAACGAGCGCCACGATGATGTTCACGATACCCTGTCCCAGCGCGGCGACGAGCGTAAGCGCGAGCAGGATCGTGGGGATCGCTGAAAACACGTCGAGCGTGCGCATGACTGCGTTGTCGAACTTGTTGCCGTAATAGGCGGAAATCATGCCGAGTATGCCGCCGCACAGCATGCCGGCGATGGACGCGGCGAAACCGATGAACAGCGACACGCGCCCGCCGTGCACGCAGCGTATGAACAGATCCCGCCCGTAACCGTCCGTGCCGAAGATATGCTGCCAGGATGGATTTTGCAGCTTGTTTTTCACATCCATGGCGATGGCGCTTTGATAGGTGCCGATCTGCTCGGCGAAAACCGCCGCGAGAATCATGACGGACAGCACGATCAGGCCCGCCATCGCCAGCTTGTTCTTCCTGAACCTGCGCCAGATTTCCTTGATCTGGCTCGGCTTTTTCATGGTGATCGCCCCGTCGGACGCGTATGATTTCATCGCTTCCATAGTCAACCTCTGTTCCCGGCGTATTTGGCCTTGATACGCGGATCCACATACGCGTAAAGCAGATCCATAAGCAGCATGACGATGGAGAACAGAATCGCCAGGGATATCGTGCCGCCCATCACGACGGGAATGTCCTTTGCCTTGATGCCCGCGACGATATAAGTGCCGAGCCCCGGCAGGCCGAAGAGCGTTTCGGTCACGATCGCGCCGCCCAGGAGCGCCCCGAAATTGTTGCCCGTAACGGTGATGACGGGCAGCAGCGCGTTTTGCATGGCATGCTTCCAGATGACCGCGCGCTCGGACGCGCCCTTCGCCTTCGCGGTGCGCACATAGTCCTGCCGGATGGTCTCGAGCATGCTCGAGCGCGTGAAGCGCAGCGTCTGCGCCCCGTAGATCAGGCCGAGGGAAAGCATGGGCATGAAATAGCCCTTGATGGAGGTGATCCCCTGTGAGGGCAGCCAGCCGAGCTTGACGGAAAAGAACACCATGAGCATCAAGCCCACCCAGAACGAGGGCGCGGCCGCGAGGAAGATGGCCAGAAACGTTGGGATCGCGTCCAGAAGGGAATATTGCTTGACCGCCGAGAGCACGCCCAGCGGAATGCCGATGACGAGCGAGGTGAGTATGCCCAGGAACGCGACGCTGACGGACACCGGCGCTTTGGCGAGAACCTCGTCGAGCACGGAAAGCTTGGTCATATACGATGTTCCAAGGTCGAGCCGCAGTGCGCCGAACATATACTTGAAGTACCTCTGCCACGCGGGCAGGTCATAGCCGAGCTTGCGGTTGAGCTCATCCACATCCGCCTGCGTGCCGCCCGCGCCGAGGATGAACGTGCCGGGGTCGCCGGGCGTGACGGAAAGGATGCAGAAAATAATGACGGACACCCCCAATATGATCGGTATCATCCACGCGAGCCGTTTCAGGACATATTTATACATTGCTTCTCCCTCATGCGGCGGCGGCCGCCCGCGCCGGGGCGGCCGCCGCTTTCACAGTCGTTTGCTTGGCGCCCGGGGCGGGATCAGTTCCAGCTCCAATCGTACACGCAGTAGTAGTTGGGCTGGTTGACCACGTTCAGGTCCGCGTTCCAGACGTACGGTTGAACCTTGTGGTTCAGGGGGATATAGGTGGCGGTTTCCATGAGCATGTCGTTGAGTTCCTCGGTGAGGGCAAGGCGCGCGGCGGGGTCCGTCGCGGCGCAGGACTCGTCCATGAGCTGATCCATGCGCTGCCAGTCGAACTTGTCGCCCTTGTACTTCACGAAATAGGAGCCCTCGAGCGTGGAGTAGAAGCGCCTGCGGACGTTGTCGTAATCGCCGTAGCTGCTCGCGCCGCACACATAAATGTCGTAATCCTGCGCGCGCGCCTGCACGAGCTGCGAGGCGAGCTCGCCGGCTTCCAGCTCGCACTGTATGCCGACCGCCGCGAGGTTCGCCTGGATGACCTGGGCGAGCTTGGGCCAATAGCCGCTCGAGGCGTACATCAGCGTGCCGATGTCGACGCCGTCGGCATAACCCGCCTGCGCGAGAAGCTGCTTGGCCTTTTCCGGGTCGTAATTGTATTTGACGCTGCTGCGCGGCGCGCCGATGTTGTAATCGGGATTCTCGAGATAGTCGGCAATGCCGGCCAGACCGTCGAAGGCGGCGTAGTTGAGCGCTTCCTTATCGATCGCGTACGCGATGGCCTTGCGGACGTCGCCGTTGGCGAGCGCGTCGTTCGCGTCCGGGTTGACGGCGAGCCAGTTGCAGTGGTTGGCGAGCAGGGCCTCGGTTTTATATTTCGGATCGGCCGCGAAGCTCTGGAAGCTCGTCGTGTCGCCGATGATCCAGTCGAGCTCGCCCGCTTCAAACGCGATGATCGTGGCCGCCGCGTCCGCGATGGGAATGTAGTTGATATACTTGATCGCCGCTTCGCCGCGGTAATACTGCGGGAACGCCTCGAGCGTCCACTTCACGTCGTTGTCGAGCGCGGTCATCATATAGGGGCCGCATCCGGCGGTGGAAATCTGTGTGCCGAAGGCTTCGCCCTGCTCGGTCACCTCGCGCTCGCTGAGTATGAAGATGTTGCACAGGTTGACGAGGAAGGGCGCGTAGGGCGTTTCGAGATACACCTCGACGGTGGCGTCGTCGACCGCCTTCGCCTCAACGACCTTGGACGCGAAGGAGGAAACGTCGGGCTTGGTCAGGGCGCGGTTGAAGGAGAAGGCCACGTCCGAAGCCTTCACAGGGTCCCCGTTGTGGAAAAAGACGTCGCCGCGCAGCTTGAAGGTGTAAACCTTCCCGTCCTCGCTGATGGTGTAGCTCTCCGCAACGCGCGGCTCGAGCTGGCCCTTGGCTTCGTTGAAATAGTAGAGGCCTTCGTACATCTGCGTGAGCACGTATTTCGTCTGCAGATTGTTCGTCCCCTGACCGTCCGTCGTCAGAAGCGCACTTTGCACGCACAGGTTGAGCGTATCGCGGGAAGGCTCTGCCGGTGCGGCGGTTTCGCTGCCCGTCGGCGCGGGAGCGTCGGGTTGAGTCGTTGTCGTTCCCGGCGTGGGCACGGGATCGGCCTGCTGCGGCACGCAAGCGCCAAAGCAGAATGCCAGTGCCAACACGAGCGCCAGTACTGAGATCTTTCTCATTCTGTCATTCCTCCTGATTGGTTAATTATATCACAGCGCCTATGCCGTGGAAATTTGTTCGCGCGTTATCGGATGCCCAGCGCCCGTTTGAGCGCGGCCGCGTCGACGGCGCGCGTATCCGCGCCGCTTTTGGCGCAGATTGCCGCCGCCGTCCCCGCCGCTTCGCCCTGCGAGATCACGCAGGCCATGATGCGCGTGCTGCCGTTGGCCTCGTGCGTGGCGGAGATCGTTTTGCCCGCGACCAGCACGTTTTCAAGCCCTTTGGGAAGCATGCAGCGATAGGGGATCTCATAGGAGCCGCCGTCGCGGATAAACATGAATTTGGTACGCCCGCCGTTGGGATCGTGTATGTCTATGGGGTACGCGCCCTGCGCGACGCCGTCCTCGAAGCGCGCGCCGTCCAGAACGTCTTGCTTTGTGAGCACATAATCCCCGAGTATGTTGCGCGATTCGCGAAAACCGATCGGCGACGTTGCCAGGAGCACCGCGTTTTTAAAGGAAGGGATCCGTTCGCGCATCATGCCGTATACCCGCATCACGTTCCTGCGCTCCGCAATCTCGGCCTTGGTGACGTCATCCGCATCGAACGCGCAGAGGCCGGGCACGCGCGTCGCGTTGAGAAACACCTCGCCCTCGCGCAGGGAAACGGCCGTGAAGGTGATTTCCGGCTCATCCGGGCCGAACACCATATGGCCCGCAAGATGGACGAGGCCGGGTTTCCCGCCCGCGCATTTTTCCGTTTCGATCACGCGCGTGTGCCATTCTCCCCAGCCCGAGATCGAGCGCCCCTGCTTGAGGTCCTCCACCAGCATATCGAGATCGACGTTGCCCACGCGGAACAGAATGGAGCAATTCTGGCGCGCGCCGTTTTCGATGAAGCCGCCCCCCGCCATGCCGACCAGATCGGCATCCCCGGTGCAGTCGATAAAAACCTTTGCCTCTATGTTCTGTTTCCCGGATTTATTCGCGACCTCGACGGCCTGTATCCTGCCGTTCACGGCGCTGACGCCGGTCACATAGGAATGGAACGATATTTCAGCGCCGGCTTCGAGCACCATCTCCTGCGCGACGAACTTATAGATTTCCGGATCGAAGGGTACGAGCGAGAATTGGTATTCCTCCTGCGTGTTCCAGCGCGCGCCCTGCGCGTAGCCGAAGCACGCGTTTTCCTTCTTCAGGCGTTCGATGATTTCAAGAAAAATCCCCCGGTTCACGACGCGGCCCTTGCCGTCCAACGCGCCAAGGAACGGTATGCCGCCGACGGCGGTGCCCCCCAAATGACCGTATTGCTCCACGACGAGCGTTTTCGCGCCGCCGCGCGCGGCGGCGATCGCCGCGCTGACGCCCGCCGTTCCGCCGCCGGCCACCACAACATCGTACTGTTTCTTCATGCGCGCTCCTGTCCTGCATAAACATATTGACGTATATACGTCTATTCGTATATATTGATAATACATACAGCGCTCCGGTTTGTCAACTGTTTCGTGGGCAGGATCCGGCGCAAGTATGATGGATTTTGTGGACGGGAGGACAGTATGCCTCGATCTTTTTCACGCTTTCTGCTGGCGCCGGATTCGTTTAAAGGAACAATGACGGCGCAGGAGGTATGCGATATCTGGGAAAATGCGATTCGAAGGCGCCTGCCGGACGCCCGGGTGCGCCGGCTGCCCATGTCGGACGGCGGAGAGGGATTGACGGCCTTTTTCCTGCGGCAGAAGAACGGATCCGCGCAATTCGTCGATGTGCCGGACCCGTTCGGCACTCCCGTGCGCGCATGTTACGCCATGCTTCCCGACCATACCGCCGCAATCGAGGCGGCCGCGTGCGTCGGCCTGCCCCTGGTCGAGGGCCGAAAAAATCCGTTGCGCGCGACGACGCGCGGCCTTGGGATGATGCTGCTGGACGCCGCCTCGCGCGGCGCGAAACGCATCGTACTCGGCTTGGGGGGAAGCTGCACGAACGACTGCGGCATAGGTATGGCGGAATCGCTCGGGTTCCGGTTTTATGACGCCGATCACGGTCCTCTCGAGGCGCTGCCGTCGAATATGCGGCGGGTTGCGTGCGTCGAGCCGCCCGTGCGGAACCCCCTTGAAGCGATAACGGTGTGCGCCGCCTGCGATGTGGACAACCCTCTTCTTGGCGAAAACGGCGCGACGTATACGTTTGCGCCGCAAAAAGGCGCGGATGCCCGGATGCTTCCCGAATTGGAACGCGGCATGCAAAACATGGCCCGCGTCATCGAACGGGACTTGAAAAAGCGCGTCTCTCAAACGCCGGGCGCAGGAGCGGCGGGGGGTCTGGGCGCGGCGGTTCCGGCTTTTCTGGGCGGGAGCCTGACCTCGGGGATAGACCTGTTGCTCGACGAGGCGGATTTCGATCGTTTGCTTGAGGAAACCGATGTTGTGTGGACGGGCGAAGGCTGCATCGACGCGCAGAGCGCGCGCGGAAAAGTGCCCGTGGGTATCGCGCGCAGGTGCAAAAAGCGCAATATCCCATGCATCGCGCTTTGCGGGTCCGCCGCGCAAGATATTTCCTCAGTATATGGCGAGGGGATTACCGCCGTGCTGACGGCGCTCGCGCGGCCCGGCGATATGTCCTTGGTTAAGGAAACCTGCCGGGACGATATGGACGCGCTGGCGGATGCGCTCATGCGGCTGATGTTGTGCTGATGCCGGACGCGAACCGGTACGGCTTCGCGTGGGCGAAAGCCACGAGCAAATATGCGTCGCGGGCGGACGCAAAGCTCGTAAAGCTTCAGGAACGGCTGACGGGGGGCCGCTTTTTTGCTGCCTCGAGGTTGCATGCCTGTTTTGCCTCATTGCAAAGGGGCTGCCGCATTTTTCTCAATGCGGCAGCCCAGTCCGAATCCGACGGATTGTTTAATTGCCTTACGCGCGAACCTTCCTGACGGTCACGGCGGCGGCGGCGACGAGCGCGAGCGCGATCATCACGAAGCCGACCACGGTGGTGGCGTCACCGGTCTGCGGGGGCTGCACCGCGGGCGGCGCCACGACGACTGTGGTCACGGTGCCGTAAGGCCAGGTCACGCCCACTGAGGTCGAGGCGATGCGGCCGAAGTACTTATCAAAGTGCGCCGTGGTCATGTACTTGGCGTCCGCGTAGCCGAAGCCCAGCGCGCTGAAAAAGGCGTTGAAGCCGGAGAGCAGCGCCTGGTAGAGCGTGGGCTCGCTCGAGGTGACGACCGCGTTCGTGGCGAGGTTGCGGAAGCTGATCGGCTGGTTGACCGCGGTCGTGATGGCGTAGTTGGCCGAGTTGTAGCTGAACACGATCTCGCGCGTGACGTCGATCTTGCCCGTGGCCTCGACCACCGGGAAGGAGATGGCGTAGCTCGTGCCTACGGCGGAAATCGTGTACACGCCGTCCGTATGGGTGACGAGGAATTCATCCACGCCGTCCGCGTCGTTGTCCCACGCGAAAACGCCGCCGACCCAGTTGTTATAGAAGCCGATGCTCGCGCTGACGCTCGCGCCGGAGGCGCCGGGCTTGTTGGCTCTGCCCCAGTACTCGAAGCCGTGTACATGCCCCTTGTGCGAAGCGTCGAAGGGGTAGGCCGAGGTGTAGCCGGGGAAGCTGTTCAGGTTCTTGAACGTGTCGCCCACCTTGCCGCCGTCCAAATACGCCTGGCCGTTCTCGAGCGTGATGTCGTCGAGGTCGAGTCTGTACTCGAGCCTCTTCGAGGCGAGCAGCGCGTTGTTGGATGCGCTCAGGCTGGTGGGGATGGTGATGGCGACGTAGAAATGTACCTCCGTGCCGTTGATGACGGGATACATCACCTTGAGCGGCTCGTAGAGGCTGCCCAGCACGGAGGTGTTGGGCGTGGTTTCAAGCGCGGTGATCTGGATGGTGATGTCGTAGACCGGAGTGCTCGGCAGCACGATCTGATCCCAGCCGCTCGCGAGGGCGGGGGCGGCGATGGCGAGCGCGAGAGCCAGCGCCAGTACCAGGGAGAACAGTTTCTTCATTTTTGACTCCTTTCATCGGTTGCGCGAAGGCTTCGGCGCGCCGCTTTTCTTTCCCGGCGGGCAGCGCCTTTCGCGCTTGTCGTTGAGGCTATTGTTTACAGGCCGTTCCAATTTTATTACGCCTGCTTAACAATATGCACGAATCGATAAAATAAGTGCGGATCCGCGTTTCCCATCCGGCAGCGCGGCGCTCGTGAAACAGACGATATTATATATAAGAAACGGCGGCCATTGAATCGGCCGGGCGCGGATGATAAAATCAACCAAACGGCACATCCGCCGGGAGACCGGCTCTGGAGGAAATCGCATGGACAGGGAAATCATGAGCGGCAACGAGGCCGTCGCGCGCGGCGCGTACGAGGCGGGCTGCCGCGTGGCCGCGGCGTATCCGGGCACGCCGAGCACCGAGATACTCGAGAACATCGGCGAAAAGTATAAGCGCGACATTTACTGCACCTGGGCCTCCAACGAGAAAACCGCCGTGGAGATCGCCTGCGGCGCTTCCATCGGCGGCGCGCGCGCCCTCGCCGCGATGAAGCACGTTGGCATGAACGTCGCGGCCGATCCGATCTTTACGATGGCGTACATGGGCGTGACCGGCGGGCTGGTGCTCGTGAGCGCGGACGACCCGGGCTGCCACAGCTCGCAGAACGAGCAGGACAACCGCCTCTACGCGCCGCACGCCAAGCTGGGCATGCTCGAGCCCTCGGATTCGCAGGAGTGCAGGGATTTCACCATCGCCGCGTTCGAGCTTTCCGAACGGTTCGACACCGTCATGATGCTTCGCATGACCACGCGCGTGTGTCACTCCAAGAGCATGGTGGCTCTGGGCGGGCGCGCGGACATCCCGGTCAAAAAATACGAGCGGCAGCCGCGCAAGTACGCCATGCTGCCCGCCCACGCGCGGCCGCGCCACGTCGAGCGCGAGGCGCTGCTTCTCGAGCTCGAGGAGTACGCAAACGACTGCCCCTACAACCGCGTGGAGGAAGCCGCGGGCGAGAGCGACATCGGCATCATCACCTCCGGCATCTGCTACCAGCACGCCAGGGAGGTGTTCGGCGACGCCGTCCACTACCTCAAGCTCGGCTTGACCCACCCGCTGCCGCGAAGGCTCATGCGGGAGTTCTGCCAAAAGCACAAGACCGTCTACGTCATCGAAGAGAATGATCCCTATCTCGAAAACGCCGTGCGCGCCGAGGGCTTCACGGATTGCGTGGGCAAGGCGAAACTGCCCGTCTGCGGCGAGCTCGACGCGCGCGTCATCCGCGAGGCGTTTTTCCCGGGCAGTTCGCCGGAAGGGTACCGCGAGCCGGAGGTTCAGGCGCCGCCGCGCCCGCCCGTGCTCTGCGCGGGCTGCCCGCACAGGGGATTCTTCTACGCGGTGAGCCGGTACGCGGGCAAACCCAAAGGCGTCGTCCCCTGCGGCGACATCGGCTGCTACACGCTGGGCATCAACCCGCCGCTCAACGCGCTCGACACGACCATCTGCATGGGCAGCGGCATCAGCTCGATCATAGGCCTCGCCCGGGCGCTCGAGATGCAGGGGGATTCCCGCAAGGCGCTCGGGTGTTTGGGCGATTCGACGTTCTTCCACAGCGGCATTGCCTCGCTCATAGACGTCGTGCACACGGGGGCGAACGTCATCGCCTGCATACTCGACAATTCCATCACGGCCATGACCGGCCACCAGGACAATCCCGGCACCGAGCGCAACCTCATGGGAGAGGGCGCGCCCGTCGTGGACATAGAGCGCCTCGTGCTTGCCACGGGCATATCGCCAGAGCGCGTGCGCGTCGTGGACCCGCTCGACATTTCCGCCGTGCAAGCCGCCATAGAGGCCGGGCTCGCCGTCGCGGGGCCGTTCGTCATCATCACCAGGCGGCCTTGCGCGCTTATCAAGGAGGTCGTGCGGAAGAACGCGGGCAGGCATTGCCGCGTCGATCCCGGCAAGTGCACGGGCTGTAAAATGTGCATGAGGATCGCCTGCCCGGCCATCGCCTTTGTCGATGGAAAGAGCCGCATCGCCGACCCCGCCTCCTGCACGGGGTGCGGATTGTGCATGAGCATGTGCAAATTCAACGCGATCGAAAGGGTGGGCGGCTGATATGGCAAAGAGCATACTGCTCGCGGGCGTGGGCGGCCAGGGCACGATATTGATTTCCAAAATACTCACGGCGGGCCTGACTGAGATGGGCTACCAGGTCAAGATGAGCGAAATACACGGCATGAGCCAGCGCGGGGGCAGCGTCACCACGCAAATCAAATACGGCGAGGTCGTATACGCCCCGAACATCGGCCTCGCCGAGGCGGATCTCGTGATCGCCTTCGAGAAGGCCGAGGCGCTGCGCGCGCTGCCCTACCTCAAAAAGGGCGGCACCATGATATCGGACGAGCGCGAGATACTGCCGCTCACCGTGCTTTCCGGCGGCGCGCGCTATCCGCACGACGCGCTCGACGCGCTCAGGGAAGCGCTCGAGCCCGGAAAACTCATCGTCGTGCGCGCGGCTCAAACCGCGGAGAAGCTCGGCAACATCCGCGCGCAGAACATCGTGCTCCTGGGCGCGCTCGTGCGCGCGATGGGGCTCGAGGCCGTTGATTGGAAGGCGCTCGTCGAAACATACGTGCCGGCCAAGGCGCGCGAATTGAACATCCGCGCTTACGAGGCGGGTTACGCCATGTGAACGCGGCGCGGATATCGTCCGCCTGCCGTTCCCGTGGCAGGAACGGATATCATCCGCCCGCTTGAAAATGCGGCCGATTGAGAGGAAAAGCATGTTCAGGACATTCGATGAGATCGTCGCCGCCTGCAAAAAAAAGCCCGGCGGCCGCGTGATGGCGCTCGCTGCGGCGCAGGACGCGTCCGCCATAAAGGCCGCGTTCGCCGCCCTCGACGCGGGCATCGCAAGCCCCGTTTTCGTGGGCGGCGCGGCGAGGATACGCGAAATCATACGGGCCGGGGGGCGAAATCCAGCCGATTTCAACATCGTACAGGCGGACGAGGGAACCGAGGCGCAAGCCGCGGCGAAGCTTGTGCGCGCGGGCGACGCGAACTTTTTGATGAAGGGCATGCTCGAAACGCGGGACCTGCTGCGCGCGGTCGTCGCCAGGGAAAACGACCTTCGCACGGGCGCGCTGATGAGCCACGTCGTCTTTTTCGGCAACGTGCCCAACTGCCGCAAGCTGTTCATACAGACCGACGGCGGCATGGTGATGTATCCGACGCTCGCGGAAAAGGCCGGCATCGTCGAAAACGCCGTGGACACGCTGCTCAAGATGGGCTATGAGAACCCCAAGGTCGCGGCGCTGTGCGCCGTCGAGTCCGTCAACCCCAAAATGAAGGAATCCGTCGAGGCGGCGGGGCTTCAGCGCATGAACCGCGAGGGGATCATCCGCAACTGCACCGTAGTCGGCCCCATCTCCTACGACGTTGCCATGGACGCGGACATCGCGCGCCGCAAGGGGGTCGACTGCCCCTGGTGCGGCGATTTCGACGTGCTGCTCGTGCCGGATCTGAACTGCGGCAACATCATGGGCAAGTGCCTCACCGTGACCGCGGGCGCGAAGATGGCGGGCGTGGTCGTGGGCGCGCGCGCGCCCATCGTGCTGACCTCGCGCGTCTCGAGCGCCGAGGAGAGGTTCAACTCCATCGCCGTCGCGGCGCTGACAGCCGGGGGAATCAATTAAGGCAATGAAGCCCGCGCGCAATTGCATACAACTGCCGGGAATCCCCCCGCCCGCCGCCGTTTCGGCGGGAATTACGATCCGCCCATCTCGGCCAGGGTCGCGCGGAAGGCGTCGAGCATGCCGCGGCAATCCCGCTCGTAGATTTCACCCATGTTCGCGACCTGGATCATACCCTGTTTGGCGTAATCGCCCTTGCCGATGTAGAACGTGTAGCCCTTCTTTTCCATCGCGGCGATAAAGGCGGCGGCGTCGACGCCCCCGGGCAGGAAAACGGATGTGACCGTGTTCGAGAGGTGCTCCTCGAGAAGCATGCGAAGCCCCATAACCCGCAATCCCTCGCGTATGATCGACGCGCAGCGCCGGTATCTTTCTATGCGGCCCGCGAGCGTTTCGGTTTCGAGCAGGTTCGTCAGCGCCCGGTTCAGCGGCCAGAAGAGGTTGACGTTGGGCGTGTTCGGCGTCTGCCGGGAAGATACGGCGGACTGATAATGCTTGTACAGGCTCAGATACACGTTTTTGCACTGCTGCGCCGTCAGGCTCTCAAACAGGCTTTTTCGCGCGCAGACATAGGCGCTGCCCGGGAAAGCGCCCAGGCACTTGCCGCCGACCGACGTGCACACGGCGATGTTGTTGCCGACGACATCGATGAACTCGCCTCCGCCGGCGGATACGCAGTCGACGAAAAGGAGCTTGCCGTGCTTTTCGCACAGCCGGCCGACCTCGTGGACGGGATTGATCATGCCGGTCGACGTTTCGTGGAACACCATCGCCACGACCTTGACCTCGGGATGCGCGGCAAGGAGCTCGTCGATCCGCTTCACGTCCGGATAAACCGACCAGGGGAAGCCGCAATCGACCATGGGGACCCGGTACTTGTCGATGATCTCGATCAGGCGCTCGCCGAACATGCCGTTGTGGATCGCAAGCACCGCCTCCCCTTCGCGGAACAGGGAGGAAAGGCATGTTTCGTTGGCCGAGGTGCCCGAGCCGGATACGATGACGCTGTAATAGCTTTGGTCCGCGCCGAAGAGCCGCAGTATCTTCTCCTGCGTATCGGCGAACATTTCCTCGAACTCGGGGCTCCTGTGGCAGATGTCGTAGTGCGTCAGCGTCTGGCGCACGTCCTCCCTGACCATGACCGGCCCGGGGCTGAACAGCATGGTTTTGCTCATAACGGATGACCTCCCAATATTTTGCTTTATCGGATAATACTTCTCAGGCTGGAAGCCGGACCGGCCTTTCGTCCGCTCGACGGCTTTATGCCAAGCGCGTATGCTTTCGCCGCGCTTTCGGGCGCCCGCGAACAACATTCCAATCGTATTCTCGGCCGGAGCGCTTGGGGAATGATGCGATCAATCCGCCTTCCCAAACGCTTCGTCTATCTTGTCGTAGATCGCCACGTTTCGAGAGCGGCTGCATTCATAGGACAGGTCGCGCCCGTCGGTGGTCACTTTGACATATCCGTCGTAAACGTCCATGAACACTTTGGCGCCGTCCCGAACATAGGTGGAATATACGGCGGTGTCCATGATGACGGCTCCGAGCGCGACGGCGACTTTTGGGGTGACCGCATCCACGAAATCCCGGCTGCTCGAGGTCGGACGGCCGTGGTGGGGGATCTTGAGTATGTCCGCATCCAGTTTCGTTGTGTCGTCCAGACTCGTTATAAGGGCGATCTCGCCGGATTTATAAAGGTCGCCTGTGAACAGGGCGGAAACGTTTCCGTAGTCGAAGCGCAGCACCAGGGAACTGTTGTTGGTGTCCTCCGCCGTGGAGGTGGAGACGCCGAAGGAATCCGCCTCCGGCCAAAGGACTTCCATGCGTACCCCGCCGAACTCCATCGCGTCGCCCTTGTGAAGGCGGACGCATTCAACGCCGTGCTCCAGAGCCTTGGCCTCGAGCCTGGCGGGATCGGAGGACTCGCCGTTGTATATGCCTGTGCTGAACACCGTGCCTACCTTGACGCTCTCGAGCACGCCGTGCAGGCACAGGAGACCGCCGTAGTGATCGTCGTGCCTGTGGGAAAGCACCACGTAATCCAGCTTATCGATCCCCAGAGCTTCAAGGTTTTTCAGGAGCAGGGGAGCGTAGCTTGCCATGCCCCCGTCGATGAGCATGGTTTGGCCGTTCGGGAAGGCGATCAGCGTGCCGTCGCCCCACTTGGTGTCCCCGAAAGCGGAATCGGCGGCCCCGCCGGTCATGATCATCCCCTCGCCGGACATGAAGCAGATGATCATGGATGCGGACGAAACGGCCTGATCGACGATGGCGCCTTCGCCGCCCCAGGGTATGAGCGCGGGCTCCCCGGCGGCTTCGTCCGAAGCGTTTCCGGAAACTTCCGCCGTTTGCGCGGCGGCATCGGGGGAGGGCACCGCTGTGGCGGCGGGCTCGCTTTCCCGCGCGGAGGAGCCCCGCGCGCAGCCCAGGGCCGGCATGCAAACCAAAGCTCCCAGCACAAGCAGCGCCGCCATCCGCCGCAAAAGCGTGAAAAACGAATGTTTCGTCGTCATATCAGCGCAATATGTCTATGTCGTGCATGAACGGGAGCACAATGCCCACCTTTTTTTCGTTTGCCCGGTCGTATATCATCTGGGCTACCGCAACGTCGGAGAGGGCGATGCCGTGGCAGGAGGAAATGATATACTCGTCGTCGTTCGCCCGGCCGGGAACCGTGCCGTTGATCACCTCGCCGATCGTGTAGTACGTTTCGGGCAGGCCGTCGGTATACTTGCCGTCGGCAAGATAGGTTTCCACCAGGCGCCGGTCGTCGCAAATGAAGCGGTCGGCGTGGGTATAGGTCTTGCCTTCCCAGGCGGTGCTTTCCAGGGGAATGCCCAGCAGGCCCTTATGGAGCATATTGAGGTATATGATGGGCTTTGCGCCCCGCTGGGTGGCGGTGAGGAGTATGCCGGAGGCGTCTATGGCATGTTGGCGCCCCTCTTCATTGCGCACGGGGACGAATTCGACCTCAGGCATAAAGGGCTGCATCAGCCCGATGTAATTCTCGACCACCTGGTCTGAGATGTCGCCGATAAAGATCTTCTTTATCCCGGGCCTGACGATCTTAAGCAGACGGGCGTTCCATTTTCCCTGCTCGCCGGCGCCGATGATCGTAATGGTGTCCACACCCTGTCTGGCGCAGTATTTTGCGGTGACGGCCGCCACCGCAGCCGTGCGCACGGCGGTGATCCATCTCGCGTCCATAACGGCCAGGGGCGCGCCGGTGGCGCAGTCGTTGAGCACCATGAGGCCCCAGGTGACGGGGAGGCCGTTTTTGCGGTTTTCGGGATATCCGGTGACCCATTTGAGCCCGCTCGACTCGTGCTTGCCGCCTATATAGGCGGGCATGGCGTTCATATAAGTGCCCTCCCGGGGATTTATGTGTATTTTCGAGGGTACCTGGCAAAGACCCTTGGCATGGGCGGACATGACCGCGGTAACGGTGTCCACGACGCTTTCGTAGGGTATTCTCAGGCCTATGATGTCTTCCTGGGACAGAAACAGCAATCGTTGGGCTTGCATGTCATAACCTCTTTCGATCATACTTTTATATTTTAAGCCGCCAAAGCGAGGCCTCGCGGCCCGATTTCCGATGTTGCGAATTCACAGGCAGCGCGCGACCGCGCTGTTCCATTCCTCCAGCCGCTCTTTGCGCCAATCCTCGCCCTTCGAGGGCTCGTATATCTTAGATATGGATACGCCGGTCTCCAGCTCGTCCGGTCCTGCCAGCCCGAGGGCGGAAGCCATAGCCATGCGGGCGGCCCCGAAGGCCGGCTCCGTTTCGGACGGTATGACCAACGGCAGGCCCATAAGGTCCGCCTGGTATTGCATGAGGAAGGCGTTAGCCGTCATCCCTCCGAGGGCGAACATGCTTTGGACCGGCGAAGCGCAGGCATTTTTCATCCGCTCATACACCGTCGCTACCTGCGCGGCGATGCTCTCGAGCACGGCGCGGACGATATGCGCGCTGTTCACGCCCGCGGTGAGGCCGAGTATCGCGCCCCGGGCGGTTTCGTTCCAATAAGGCGTCGCGAGGCCGGAAAGGGCCGGAACGAAAAACACGCCGTTGGAATCCGGAACGCCGCATGCGATTTCCGAGGATACACTCTCGTCCTCCAGCATGTTCAGCCCGTCCTTGAGCCACTTTACGGCCGAGCCCGCCGTGTAGCATATGCCGTTGAGCTGATACAGCCTTTTTGCGCGCAAAGCCAGGCAGCAGGAGGCCGTAAGCCCGTCGGCGGGGGCGGCGAACGCTTCCCCCGTGACCAGGTGCATGAAGTTGCCGGTGCCGTAGGTGGTGGTGATAAAACCGGGCCTTGCCGCCCCTATGCCCGCCATGCCGGCGTTGGAATCGGGCAGCGTCGCCCATATCGGCGCGCAGCCCCCCGCGATATCCCCGTCCGTATGGCCAAAGAGGGCGTCGCAGGGGAGGATATCGGGAAGCATGGTCCGCGGGATGTCCATCAGCTCCAGCAGCCAGTGGCTCCACTCGTTTTCCCGCGGATCAAACAGCATGGTGCAGCCCGCGCTGCAGACGTCCGTGGCGAATATCCTTTTGCCGCTCAGCTTCCATAGTATGTAGGTGTTGAGCGTGCCGGCCAGCAGCTCCCCGCCTTGCGCGCGCCGCCGCCCGTCGGCCGTGTGGTCCAGTATCCAGCGCAGCTTGAGCGCGCTGTAGTATGAATCGGGCATGAGGCCCGTGACGGCCTGTATCCTTTCCCCGCAAAGCTCCCGGAGTTCCTTCGCCTCGGCGCTCGCGCGCCTGTCCTGCCAGGTTATGGCGGGATAGACGGGCTTGCCGGTGCGCCTATCCCATATAAGGCAGGTTTCCCCCTGGTGGTCGATGCCTATGGCCGACACGTCCCCCATGCCGATCCCGGCGTTTTCGAGAAGGCTTTTTATGATGGCCAGCGCGGAGGCGCACAGCTCCTCCGGGTCCTGCTCCGAAAAGCCGGGCTCC
>ERZ795030.1044-NODE-1044-length-40046-cov-6.147808_pt1 | contig 40046 bp, 33 predicted proteins | sample MGYA00375122_ERZ795030 | MGnify/ENA primary metagenome ERZ795030 (study PRJEB30165, sample SAMN05720146) | activated sludge metagenome | isolation source: anaerobic digester from wastewater treatment plant | place: Japan | collected 2015-04-20 ... | reverse complement strand
AAATATTGTGTTCCCCCAACAAGATTACCATCCACTAAATAGTTTCCTTTAATATTAGATATTAAAGTAGCTGTTTCTGAATTATTTACTGTATTCCTATAAACATTATAAGAAGATAAATCTTTTTCGCTATTACTTATCCACTCAACTATAACATATTGTATTCCTCCAACAGCACTTACACCACTAACTTTTGCTGGAGCTGTTGTAGATGTTGCTGTTGTATAAGTTACAGTTGAAGAATATGTTGATGGTATTCCATATTTATTTACACTTGACACTGCAAAATCATAAGAAGTATTAGGTGTAAGTCCATCTATTGTGATTGTATTTGAGTTTGAGCTTATATATTGATAATAAGTAAAAGATGATTTCTTATATCTTATTTGATAATGATCAAATCTTGGATCTGTTTCTGCCGTCCAACTTAATGTTATATTAGCAGATATTGTTCCATCATTAGCAATTGTTATTGCTGTTCCATCTACTAATAATCCAGCAGGTATTGTTAATGCTGTTGAATCTGAAACATTACCTACATTAACAATTGATTGTCCAGCAATAGTAACATTATTTCCATAAATAGAAGTATTTCCAGTAATAAAACTATTACCAGATACAATCGCTCCTCCAAAATAAGCATTCCCTCCATAATATTCTAATTTATAACCAACTAAAGTTCCAGTAAAAGGATCATATTCAAAGTTACTTGACTCAATATCCCCCGATATACTAATATCTCCTGCAATTATTAATTTATGTTCATCATACTGCCACCATAAATAAGCTGAATCTATTTCTCCTATAAAGAAATCACCTCCATGATATGTCCTACTACCAAAAACCATATCTTTAGTAGCAGCAAAAAACCAAGGAAATGTATCTGTTCCATGATATCCAAATATTCCAGAAGCATTCATATACATATATGAATTATCTCCAACTACTCCACTAGAAGGAATACCAAGAGAAATTAATCCTCTTGTTCCATCAATTGCAACAAGATCTCCAACAGTTAAATAAGAAGCAATTCTTCCACTAGAAATAGCACTAGGATTTATATTTCCAGATCCTGTAGCAGAAACAGAACCAGTACTTGTTTTAGCTCCTCCAGTACAAATATCCTGAGTTTTTATATATTCTATTTTATCAGGAAAAACAGTAACATAGTTATTATTTGAATCAACAAAACTAGTAGCTGTTTCTTGGTAAATAGACCTAACTAAGCCCTTTACCCCTGTATATTCTTCTGGGGTTTTTTGATTTTCCATAAATATTTTGTACTAATGTTCTATCTCTTAATTTCTTAAAATCTTCTTTAGGAGTAACTCTCTTAGGAATTATCTTTTTTAAATTGATAGAAGCTTCTCTTTTTTCTTTAGCATTCCATTCTGCATATACATCGAAGGTTAGTTCTTTCATCTTTCCTGGAATTCTATTAGACATGACTTCTGGTAAATCTCGATTAAATAATTGAGCTACTCCACGATATATTTCTTCTTCCCACCAGATACAAACTTTTCCTATTGTTGCCATTCCAGATGGATGCATTGATAATCCCTTTTCTAATATCTCATATCCACTATTTAACCAGTAAACTTTCTTTATTAAATCATTTTCTGCAGAATCAGATGTACTATGCCAATATGTTCCATAAATCTCTATATAAGTATTATAATCTTCTAAATAGAAATCAGCAACCCATACATCTTCTGGATAACTAGTAGCATAGTTATTCATAAAATGATACTGAAAATTAAAGTTTACTTGTAAACTTATTAAATGATTAAGGACTATCTTTTCTGGTAAGGTGCCTGGAATATAAAGAGTAGGATCATATGCAATATTTTCATGAATATTCTTTCTTTTATTTGTTGAATCTAATACCTCATAACCTCTACCAGCAAGAACTCCTTCTGCTAATCTTTCGTTATATGTTTTTTTTCTACTCATGCACAGAGAGAGGAGTCGAACCTCTAATTGCCCTGCGTATATACATCATATATACGGAGTTCAAACGATACACCGCATCGCAGCTCTGTTTTAATTTGCTTCTCTCAAGTTCAATTGAATTCTATCTCTTCCATATTTATCAAGACTTATTTTAACTTGACTAGGACTTTGTGGATTAAGTAATACCGCTCTTACATCTGTTCCAATATTAAGATAAGTTTCATTTGTTAAATAAACATCTTTAATTGGCTCTAACATATTAACTGATTCAGTTCCTTTAAATGGATCAACAAGAGAACATAATATCATTTCAGTATCTCCAGTTAAAACTCTTTCATTTAAATCATCAACTATATCATTAGTGGTTTTATCTCTATAATTAAAAGTATATTTAACAGTTGTTCCATTTAAAATAGAGAATAAATAATTAGTTCTATCTATTTTAATTGTATACTTTTTCTCTCCATTATATTCTAATTTAAAGGCAACATTAGATTCATTATCCATTCCAATATAATTTAATACTTCTCTCTTTTGTGATAATTCCCATAAATCATTAAGAATATCTTTACTTGATCTTGATCCTTCAGCATTAATAAATTCAACATTTCCAATATTATTCTCTAAAGAAGGCTCACAAATAATTGTAACATAGAAAGTTTTTAATGTATTCTTTTCATTAGCACTTCTTTGTAAGATATAAGACCAAACAATATCACTACAAATAGGAGTTTTTGTTTTATTTGTATTACTATTTAAAGTAACTTTAACTTGAAATCTATTTCCACTAGTTGGATTATAAAGAGGATATAATACAGAGTGTTTTCCAGAAGATGTAAATACTTCAGAGGTAGTATAATTATCTTCTATAGAAGTTCTATATCCAATAGAACAAGATGTATCAGTTTCAAAAGGTTCAAACATAACTTCTATATCTTTATATAGTTTATCAAGTTTAATTAATCCTGCATCAAATAAAGAGGTTTCTAAATATCCTGTTGATTGATAAGTTCCATTTCTACAATACTTATCAATAGATTTATCTTCATTAAAAATTAATATAGTATTAACATTAAGAGAAGCAATATGTGTTGGTTCTTTAGATAACTTTTTAACTGCCCACCAATAAATAAATGATCCATCATAATAAGCATTACTTCTAAGTAAATACCATTCACTTTTATCATTTTTACAAAGTGCAAATGCATCCCAACCAGAAGTAGTTATTCCATTACAACTAATAAACTTAAAAGCCTCTCTTTCATTATTTAGATTTGATTGTCCAACAGTACTTCCATCAGTCATGAATATTCCTTGATTTTCTATAGAGAAAATAATTTTATTATTCCATTCATGAAATCCTCTAAAATTATTATCATTAATATAATCAGGAAAATCCCAAAGATTCATGGCACTAGAACCTCCAACAAATAACCATAAAGAACTGGCTCCCCCCACAATAGTTCCTCTTCCAGTTCTACCTAATGCTTTAGCTTTTCCTTGACTTGCAGGTAAAGTCCATAAACCTTTTGAAGAATCAGGAGACCATAATACTCCATTAGCAGTACTCTTTATTCCATTATCAACCCAACCAAATGCACTAAATCCTTGAGAACTAACTAAACTAACTCCAGTTGGTAAATCAGACCAAATCTTAAAAGCTAATTGTTCTCCTTTAACTGCAAATGCATAATTATCTTCACCAGGATCTAAAACAATTAAAGTATCTCCTTCATAATAAGAATCTCTTCCAATAGTACATCCAAATTCTGGACAAGCAGTATCATTAGCAGCTGTTAAAGGAACAATTTCTATAAAGAATTTATCACATCTACTTAAAACAAACTGTTTAGCGGTATCACTTATATCGTAATTAAACCATGTCATAGTAGAGCTTTTAGGTAATGTTACTGTAAAAGTTTCAATTATTGAATCAGCAGCTATTGCACCAGTAATAGGATCTGATAAATGAATATTAACAGTAACATCTCCAGTCCAATTACCTATAGTTTTATAAGCAATAGAAAATCTTTTAGCTCTTTCATTACTTCTTAAAATGAAAGATTGAGCAATCTTTCTTTTAGTTAATGTTCCAGAGTTTCCAAGCTTAACTCCTTCTAAATTACTTAAAGAAGGAGCCCATTCTATAATAGGAGCTAATTGCATCCACTCAGAATCTATTAATATCCAACCTTTATATTCACCTTTACAAACATAAAGATATTTATCTGAGTCAGAATATTGATCTGAAACTTCAAAGAAACCAGTAACAGGATTTGAATCACTGGTTATTGCAGATATTAAAACCCAAGTAGAAGAATCAACAGCTCTACTAAAAACATATCCAGTACTAGTTCCAACATATAAATGAGTTAAAGTTTTATAAGATGCTGTAACTTTTCCATAAATATTTAAAAGAAGAGGATCAGAAGTAAGTGGAACATCAGTAACTATATCTCTTTCTAAACAGAATTCTCCTGGAGTACTAACATCAATTCCAGTAGAAAACCAATAAGAATTAACATCACTAAAAAATTTCTGATTAAAACCTCTAGTGAAATTAGTCATAGCAGCAGACTGCCAAAAATCTAAATCACTATAGTTAACACTACCAGTACTAAATTTATTTCCCATTAATGGTGCAGGTAAAACTCTAGCAGCTTTTGGTTCTATCATATAACCCTTATAGTCTAGATAAATATGATATTTATTTTCTATTTGCATTCTATTAGTATTAATACTTATTGCTTTTTCTTCTATTCTCAATCTTTCCTAATGGTTGTAAATTACTTAACGCCCAACACTCTTTAAATTCATTATCTTCTATATTCGTAAAATTAAATAATGAAATAGGTTTAATATGATCAATCTGCCATTCTCCATGATTTTCCCAATTCATCCATGGCTCAAACTTACTTTCCAAACATTTCATTAAATCTTCTACTGTATATCCAACTAAATCTTCCCATGATCTACCACCTTTTTTACCTTTTAATGCAGAACGAACTGCCGAAGACATATTACAACCTAACCTATATTTTAGATTATTCTTGTATTTTGTTTTTATATATTCATTTTGATATCTTTTCTTTTTTTCACTCTTAGAATATCTTTTTTGATAAGATTTATAGGTATCACATTTCCTATATTCTTTTTGATAATCTTTATATTTATTAAGTTTACTATATTCTTTCATGTATTCCTTCCGACAATCAATGCACCATGGATTAAATCCATCTTTATATCTAATATCTTTATGAAAGGATAATTTACTTTTCTGTTTTTTGCAATGTGTACATATCTTCATAAGCGAAAACGTTTTCGTTTATTTATAAACTTCTAACAGGTAAGGTATTAGTTCTTTTTCTTTTAGAAAACTCTACTTCATCTGATAAATTCTTTTGAATAGCCATAAGAACATACTCATTAGCTTCTCCTACTAATGTTTTATATCTATCTAGCTTAATCCTGTCCATTAAAATTCTAGAAATAACTTCTTTAGAACAAGCCTTTTTTAATAATTGTAATTGAGAATTATTTAATTCTATTTCTTCAGAAAACTTTTGCTTTTCTTCCATTTCTGCTATCCATACAATTAATATTTTATCTGAAAAAGAAGCATAATCAGAAGAAGGATTAACATTTAAATTCAATAATTTAATATCTTTATCAAAATTCCAATTATCAAAAAGCCTTTTCTCTCCATCAGCATTAACTATATATATTCTTTTAATTCCAATAATATTAGGATATTTAGATCCATCTCCCATATCTATCTGAATTGGAGATCTTTTATATTCAGATAAATCAATTAGAGAATTTTTAATTATAGCTATATCTGGAAATAAATCATTTATTTGAGAATTTAAAATCTCCAACCATTCATTTTGTTGAATTAATATAAAGTTTGTATCTTTAATTGATTCTGCGCACAACTTTACAAAGTTTTCTATTTTCATATTTTATTTAATTATACCTAGTAAATACAATAGTGTCAAAAAAAACTATAATAAAAATACTGAATTGTCTGGAAGATTCATAAATTTAATCTTTTTATTATAAATCTTAGGATCTATAGGAGCATTCCTTTTAAAGAATACTGTTGCTCTATATAACTCTTTTCTTAATAAAGGATTAGTATCTACATCTTTTTGCTTTAATCCATTTAATCTTGCAGCTCTATCTGTTTGCCATTCTTTCCATTTCTCACTAGTCCAAGAACTTCTATCTTCCCACTCTCCAGCACTAATTAATATCTTTTCTACTTGTCTCTTTATGCTAATAGGAATATTCTTTCCATACTTTCTCTGTTGTTCTAAAGCCCAATTAACACTAGGATTATTTTTATTATATCTCCATATTGGTTGTCCAAACCATTGATTAAGAGAATAATTAGATAACACTCTTTTATCTGGATGATTATCATAATATCTTGCTCTTATCCAAGTAGGTAATTGTCTAAAGAAATACATTCCAACAGATTTATTTTCATCTAATAATCTAATCCATGTTTGCATTGCGCTTTCATAAACCTTATTCATCATCCATTTATCTTCTTCAGAATTTCCTGGAACCATATAAGAATTCATATTTAATAAAGAAATTCTCATAGAATCACTTAAGTTATTAGCAGAAATAGAATCATAATACTTTAATACCTTACTAAGATCTATCTGATATTTATTAAACTTTTGTTTATCTAAGAAATAAGAAGAAGGCATAGCCATAGCATCCCAATACTTTTTAAGATTTGGATTATCTTTTAAGAATTTATTCCTTGCATCATAAAACTCATCCTTTGTTTTAAATTGAGATTCTTTAATATTAAAATATTCTTCTTGAAGTTCTCTAACTTTTCTTATTCCAGAAGGAACTCCATCTAAGAAATACTTAGCTAAGTCCTTATTATTATCTAAATACTCTCTTTTCTTTTCATCAGAAAGAGTATTATAAATAGCTAATTTTCTTTTAATTGTTGAAGGCTCTAATAAAGTTCCTTCTTCATTTGAATTTATATACTTTAAAACATCTGGATTATTATTTAAATAATCTTGTCTTTTAACATTAATCTCTCTAAACTTTAAATAATAATCATAACCACTTCCTTCATCTTCTATATCAAACTTCATATCAAAGTATACTTGAGCCTTTTTAGAAAGCTCTAATTCTTCTTTTGATTTATTTCTATCCCACCAATCTCTTAATTCAGAATTATTATTTAACCATTCTTGTTTCTTTTTCTGATCATTCCAAGTAGTAGAAGGAAGAGAATAATATTCCTTAGATAACTTAGCCATTTTAATCTTTTGTTCTGCTTCTTCTTTAATTTGTTCTTCCGTTCTTTCTGAGCTACCCATTCTAGACCACATATCTAAATATTTCTTATTAGAAGGACTTAATAAGAAATTATAATATCCTTGCCAATTTTTAATGTTAGCAAAAGATTGAAGTGGAAAATAGAAGTTCTCGTCATATTCTTTTCTCTCTCTATATCTTTCTATTGTTTCTGGACTATGGCTCTCCCATGCTTTTATTTCCTTCTCATGAGCCCAAAACCAATCATTTAAGGCTTTTCTTTCCTTAATAGTACTAAATCCTCGTTTCTCCATTTCTATGACCTCTCCGAGGCGTTTTTCTCGCTCTAGAGCCAATGGTAAATAGACCCTAACCTCTGGATTATTAAGAAAATAGAACTCTTTAAACCATGATGGTTGAGAATTTAAAGACTCCCAATACTTTCCATCTTCAGAATTCTCAATAATCTTTCCCCATCTTTCTATATAATCAGTCATTGCTTTCTCTAAAATCTTCTGAGATTCAGGAATAGAATCTAAATATCTTTTCTTTTCTTCTGGAGTAAAAATCTTATCTATTTGCTTCTTTCTTAATTCAAAAGCTTTTTGAACCTCTTCTTCAGTTGCATCTTTATCTGGAAGAAATCTATTTAATATATTAATCTTCTTATAATATGCCTGATCTGCTAATGAAAGTTCTTTTTTCTCTTCTAATGATAAAGCTTTATATTCTTCACTTTCAGCTCTTTTTTGATCTATTTGACTTTTTCTTATAAAATCTAATCCTACATCAGGATACTTATAAGCTAACAATACATTCATCTGATGGATATTTAAATCTTTATTTGTTAAATCTTTAATTAATTTATCCCTATTAACTGGTTGATAATCATATCCAAGAGCTTTATATCTTTCAATATTTTTCTCATTCTCAAGATTACTTGGAAGAGTTTCTTCAACAATCTGCCTAATAGTTCTTCTATCTTCATCTATTAATCTTAACTTTTCTCTATATTCATCATAAGCACTTTTAGGAGAATCTCTCCAAACTTCTTCTAATAACTCCTTTTGATAAGGATTTTTATCTAACCATTCACTACCAGCTCCTTTTTCTTGAGCTTCTAATCTATAATATTCATTTTGTGCTCTTCTTTTATCTAGAGTTCTTATTCTTTCTTCTTCTGAAACCCCCTTAACTATAAGATTATTATTTAAAGATATAAGAGATTGTCTTTGCCACTCTTCATATAATTCAGGATCACTTTCTTTAATTTGATTAATATAATAATTTCTAACACTTGGAGGAAGACTATATAGCTTTTGAGTAAAGGCATCTACAGCATCTCTTTCTAATATATTAATTGCAAACATTTTAGAAATCTCTCTAAACTTACTACTTTTTAATATATTTCCAGTTTGTTGAAACTCAACATCTGCTTTAAAAAATAACTTTTCAATAATTTCAATATGAGGAACTATTGAATAAACAAGTTTCCACCAAGTATCTATCCAAGTTTCTCCAGCTTTTGAATCTTCATACTTCTGAAGTTCTTTTTTTATTTCTCCATAATTCCAACCCATAGCTTTCATCTCTGATTCACTTGGCTTAAAGTATGTAGCTCCAGTAAGTTCTTCTACTATTGGACCAACAATAGGACCATATCCAAGTCCAAAGAATAACTTTCTAGGATTTTCAAAGGTTTGCTCTATTTCCTTACTAGGATCAAAAACAAACCTCATTACATCAATTAAAGATATATTAGGTCTAATAAGAAATTCTCTATCTCCTATCTTTATAGAGATTCTATCTTTATACATTTCTGGAAGATGAGCAGTATTTGCTTCCCATATTTGCATTATAGCAACTCCAGCTCTAAATGTTTGATAACCATATCTACCTAATAAAAGCTTCAAATATAATCTTGCAGTAAAGTAACTGAAGGTAAAGAAAGGAAAGAACTTTCTAAAGAAAACACCTGCCCTATTAACAGCTTTATAATCAAAGAAGAAATCAGAAACAAATGCTTTAGCCTTTGCCATATCAATAGTCTGATCTTGAAGAGCTCTTTGTAAAGCAATAGCCCTTCTTAATCTTTCAGTTTGACTATAAAACATATCTAAATTAGCATTCCATTCTTTAGCTTTAAATCCAATTCTTTCTAAAGGATTAGCATTCTTAGGAATAATTCTTTTAAAATAAAGTAAAGCTTCTTCTGGAGAAGAATAAATTTCTTGAATACCAGTAGACATCATATAATCTAGATCTATAGCAGAATATGTTTGACTAACTTCTCTTCCTTCTTTATCAAGAATTGATTTACCTTTCTTATCTTTTTTAACAATAGTAATATCATCAATATACCTTATCATCTTACTCCAATCTTCATGTCCCCACTCTTTTAATAATTCACTTAAATCATAAAATCCTTTCTTAGGAAGCTTTCTTATTTTTAAATTAAATTCCTTATTATTAATTATTCCAAGTTTCTTTTGAAGTCTAAAGAAATTAGACATTATAGAATTACTAACATCAATCTTTCCATGTTTTAATAATGTTCCATAAAAATTAACAAATATTTTTCCCTGAAGCCAAATACCAGAAAGAAATTTCTTAAAATCTCTATCAAAAATAAGTGTCTTAATAAGATCATCAAGAGCATTATTAATACTCCAACGAGGCATCAATCTTAAAACAGATTGAATAAATATTGTTTGTAAATAGCCAGGCAATGCTATTAAAAATTTAGTTGTATTATAACCAAGATTCTTTCTTAAGAAATATCCAACTGTTGGAACATCTCCTTTTTCTAAATAGTTTTCAAAAATAGCTCTATCTCTTTTTCCTTCTGCAATATCATTAATTAAATCTTTTAAAACTCTTTCTCTTGCACTTCTTAAATACTTATCAAGAACTGGCTCACTTCCATCCCATTTTAATATGTATTTTTCTATTGGCTTAAATGCATCTCTAAATCTTTGAACCTGCTCTTCTACCATTTCTCTGTATAATTCTAATTCTATATTAGATCCACCAGCAAGATAAGGTTTATATTGAGATTCAACTGTTTCTCTATATGCATTTGTTTCTTCATTTATAAACTTAACCCATTCTTTTTGAAATTCTTTTCTTGAAGATGCTATTATAGTTTTTTCTAAAGCTCTTTGAAATGTTATCTTCTTATTAAAGAGCTCATCTCTAATACCAGCAGAAGGAAACTTATATGCTGAATCAGTATTTTCAACCAAAAATCCTTTCATAACATTGATCTGATCCTTTAAAATTAAATTATCAGACATAACTAAGATTCCAGCTTCTTTAGAATTTTGTGCTAATAATAATCTTTTAGGAATAATACCAGCAACATCATCTTCTATTTTACCAATAACTAAACTATAAGAAGCTCTGGACATCTTTTCATTCTGAAGATTAATTAAATCTTTTATTGCTTTTGTTTGATCTGTAATCTTAAAATCCTTATAGGTTTTTGCTACTGGAACATGATCAAGATCAACTACTCCAATTAGATTTTCATCAAAACCTCTACTTAATAAGTAAGCTTTAGCATCTCGCTCTAAAAGATTAGGATGATCTGGAAATAATATTTTAGTTTTAGTTTTTAATCTTTTATTCTTTTCAATAATATCATTAATAGCTTCATAGAATTCACCAGTTAAACTTGTTGCATCATCTAATGCTATAACAACAACATTTTTACCATCCCAAGCTCTTTTAGTTTTTGTTACTGTTTCAAGTATAACTTTTTCAAGATCATCTACAGCAGCTCCTCTTTCTATATTTCTAACCAAAGACTCTATACTTTTATCCAAATTAACAGGCTCTGAAAAAATAGAAAATTGTTTTGTATAAAATGCACTCTTTCCATGAAGCTTTTCACTTCTAACAAGATCTTTAATCTCTGTAAAAACATTATTCATATTCTCAAGTATCTTGCTTTCCCTAGGAGTAAATAACTTAAAATCTAAAAAATCTTTTGTTTTATCTGGATTACTTGAAATAAATAATCCATTCTCTTTATTAAAGCGGCTATCTCTAAACTTATTAATACTTTCTAAATTCTCTTCTAATGCAATTCCTTCAATAGAACTAATTCTATAAATCTTAATACCTTTTAATTCATCTGTTTCTTTGATAACTTTTTCAAAAGCATCTGCACTATCTCTTTCTTTTATTGCTTTCTCAATGTCTTTTTCAAGATCATATTTCTTTAATGCATCAAGATCAAGAGTATCCAAATCCTTTTTTAATTTATTAATATATGAATTATTAGGAACATCTATAACAATATAATCAGTTTTAGGAGAATCTTCTGGAAGTAATTTCTTAATTAATCTAGTTCTATCAAGATCAATTTTATCAAAATCAAAGAGAAATTTTGGAGGAAAGAATAAAGAATAATCTCCAGTTGATTTAGACTTAAAGATAATATTATTTATCTTAGTTTTTGTATTCCCCTCAATAAACATAGAAGTTCCATCTTCTTTCTTAATAGCAAAACTATCTGGAAACTCCTCTTTAACTTCAATAGTTTCTGTAATAGTAGCTCTTTTAGGAACGATAACTTCACTATGTTGATTAGGTAAATCAAGAGATGGCATCTCTTCAACAATAAAACTAACATCAGAATATTTATCATTTCTCCATCCTACATCATCAAGTAAATAATAAGACTTTTTTTCTGTATCAATATTTTTTTCAATTAATTCAGTTAAATTATCTTTATCTATTTTACTTTTTATTTCTTTTAGTTTTCCATCCTTAATAATATAAAGATCATAAACATTATCTTTAGAACCTCTAGTTAAATCAACAACATTAGATGGCTCATCTGAATAATCTCTATTATATTCTTTTACTTTAACAGGAAATACAGCATCAGTAGCATTAAACTCCTTAAAGTTTTCTGCCATTGTAGTATTTGTATAAATAATATCTTCATCTTTTAAAGCAAGCTTCTTAATATTTTCAGGACTAGTATCTATTGAATAAACTATTTTATTATCAACATTTTTAAAATGTCCATAATGTCCTTTAATAATAAAACTACCATCTCCAAAAACAAAGTTAACAGTTTTTCCTCCATAAACACCAGGAACAATATAAGAAGTTTTAACATTTAAATATTCTTTCTTTGTTACTTTAGGTTTATGAATTAATGCATTAGGATCTAATCCCTTTACTCTATAATAATAAGCATCATTTAAACTTATTTCATAAACAAAAACCTTTTTACCTTGAAAATTCTCACGAATTTGTTCTTTCGCTCCAATACTTTTCATTAAACTTTTTATAGTATCAAGATCCTCATAACTAACTATATTTAAAATATCTAATTGATCATCTATCCATCTATCAAAAGTATGCTTTATAAGATCTCCAGAGGAACCTGCTAAAGGTTCTTCTTCAGATCCCTTCTTAGTAATTTCAAATTCACTAAAACGAAGAGCTCTATAATCTTCTTCAGTCTCTTTAAAAAGTTTATTTACATAACTTTCAATACTAATATTTTCTCCATCTATTAAAGATTTTTCTATATCAATATCTTGATTTTTTACAAACTTTTTCAAAGGAGTTAAATCATCAAATACTTTACTAGAAACATCATCAATAATCTTTTTAACAGCATTAAGATCTTCATTTGTTAATTCTATTTTAGGATAAGCAACTTTATCTTCTGCTTCTAATTTAATTGAAATTTCATCATTATATTTTTTAATCTCTCTTGTTTTATTAATTTTATCTTCTAATCTAATATTAGGACTAAGATTTAATTCTTCCATTTCAATAACATCATTGAAATGATTAACAGCTTTTAATTGTTCTTTATTAAGCTTTCCTAAAAGAACAACATCAACATTTACATTATTAAGCTTTAAATTCTCTATAGAATTAATCATAAGAATAGAAACATCAGGAGAGCTTTTTGCTTTTCTTAAATTCTTTAGAAATCTAAATCTTGGAAGAAATTCTTCAAACTCTTTCCCTTTAAAGATATTCTTATTCCTAATAACAAAGTTATAAATTGTATCAAAGAAATAAGAAGAATTAATAACCTTAGTTATATCTTCTTCAGGATCAACTGTTTTAAGCTTTTTAGATAATTTTTTATATAAACTGACAATATATTCCTTACTATCAGTACTTCTATAAAGAATACCCAAAATTCCAGGAACAGTTGTATATTCATCTACATACTCAGATGTAATTCCAACTAAATCTCTAGATAATAATTTATTTGATTTAGTATTATAAACATAAAAATCAAAAAGTTTCCCAGCTGCTTCTGGACTTTTCATTTGATATTCTTCTGCCAATCCTAAAGATCTAAGCAATTTAACAGCAGGAGGATCATTACTTAAACGACTTCTACTCTTAGAATAAACTACAAATCTCCAACCATCATCTATTAGCTTCTTTAAATCAGCTAACTCTTTTTCATCTGGAACATAATCTTCACTAATAACTCTTATTCCAGAATTCTCAGGAAGATTATTCTTTATAGGATCATATTGAGATTTTTCAAAGTTAAGAGTATCAAGCTCTTTAATAAGTTTCTTCTTTTCTACAGAAGTAAGTTTACCTTTCTCAAGATCTTTATTAATCTTTTTAATTTTTGAATCTATTTCTTTAAACTTATCTTGATTAAAGAAAAGAATATCTCTAATATTTTTATCTTTAAAATCTCCAATTATATTTTTACGAGGAGAATGAGCTACTTGTCCATCTTTTATAGCTTTAGATATTGCTCCAGGAATACTTAGCTCCTTAACAATATCTTCTGTAGATAAATTAAATAATCTTTCAGATTCTTGATTAAATAAATTTCTAGCAACCTCTTCTCTAATTACTTTTATTCTTTCAGGAGTAAGAGTTTTAGTTGCTACAAAATTAAATTGCTTTCCTATTCCAACAGGAAGCTCTATTCTTTTTTGAAAAACATCTAATTGATCTCTTAACTTGACTAAATTATTATAAATATTTTTCTCTTGAGATTTAAAGATTCGCTCATTAAGTTTTCCTTCTCTAAGAGCTTTCTTATATATATCAATTAAAGCATCTACATCTTTTAAAGCATTATGGGCACCAACTAAACTTCCTCCCATATACTTTCTATACAAATCATCTAACTTTCCTCCTTCCCATCCTTTATCTATAACATTTCTTTTATTAGTATCAATAATATCTATACCTCTAAAAATAGCATCAGGAGATCCATCAGCTTCTTCTATTGCCTTCTTAATAAATTCAATATCAAAATCAGAATTATGAGCAATAATAGAATCTACAGAACTAATACTTTCAGCAAAAGCATTTATAATTTCTTTAATATCTTTTGGATTACTTTCTTTTAATTTCTCAATAGTAATTCCATGAACTTTTTGTGCTTTTAAAGCATCTTCACTTAAAAATTTAGCTTCAGTAAACTTACTATCAAAAGCTCTATAATAATTATGAGTATCTATAACTTTTCCATCACCATCAATTATCTTCCAAGAAAATTGAAAAGCATCATCTTTAGCAACATTAAGTCCAGTAGTTTCAGTATCTATAACCATAAACTTCTTATTACTTAAAACTACTGGATGTCTCCTTTTATTTAGATAATGATCTAAAACTTTAGCAGCATCACTGAAAGCTTTATCTGACATTCTCTTTGCATTTAAAAGAGTATCTACAGTTTTAGTATAATCATGAGTACGAAGTAATGGAAACTTTGAATCTAATAATTCCATTAACTCAAGTCTCAATTTATCAGAAGGAGATGATCCTTTTATTTGCTTACTAATAGTATCTTTTAATAATTTATAACTACTAAAATCACTCCTCTTTAAAGACTGATAAGTATCAACCCAAGCTATAAAATCTGGTAATTCAGCCTTTTTATTTACAGCTAAATAATCTTTATATAACTTATAGGTCTTTTTATTTCCAATAAAAGCATCTTCATAAAAATCTTCAATAATCTTTGCAACATTAAAGCCTTCTAATATTTTCTCATTAACTTGAAGTAGTTTTTCTTCATAAGATAACCTTCCAATAGCTTCAATCATATCAGCTTTCTTAGCTCCAGGCTCAAAAACATATACTGGTTCTCCTCCTCTATTTACAAAGGTTCTTTTTTGAAAAACAATTTCATCTAATCTTCCTAACTTTTTCTCAACTGATTCAAATGTAATATCAACTCCAGCAGGAAGATCTACAATAACAGAATCTATTTGTGTTTTTTGTTTCTCTAATAAATCACTAACATATTCTTTATAAATATTCCAAACAGCTTCTGCTTCTTTAGAAACGAATTCTCCATAAATTTGTTTAATTTCATTTCTAGCAGTAGATATTAAATTTTCATCATCAATATTAGCTATCTTTTTTCCAAAATCATTAGCAGCATGCCCAATATCCTCTCTTACTTTTCTACTTGTTATTCCCTTTTTTATTAAGTATTTATTCCAATCTTCATTAAAATGAGAGCTAATTCGTCTTCCTTCAAGATTTAAATTATTTACATCAAGAACTTTAATAAGATCATTAATTAAATCACTTTTTTGTTTTAATAAATTAGCAACTTCATCTCCTCTTGAAAGTCTTGTTAATAACTTCTGTATAGCTTTATAAATATCAGAAGGATATACATTATATTTAGAAAGGATTTTCCAATCATCTAAAGATGCTCCTCCTGGTTCTAATAATAAACTTCTAAACTTTTCCTCAAGAACAAACTTCTTATCTGGATTTTCAACTACTTCTATCTTTTTTGTTTTAGAATTCCAAACTTCATTCCATTTTAACTCAACCCACTTATTATCAATTCTAAGTTTTCTAGTTAATAAATATCTTCTCTGACTATCTTCAAAAGCATCAGCAAAATATTTCCAAATTTCAGTTGCACTTAAACTAGATTTTGCAATTAATGTAACTGTTGCTTTATTAATTAAATTATTAGCCCTAGCTCTTAATTCAAATGGAAGTCTATTTAATAAAGTTCCAAGAGCAAGATAATCAATGAACCATTGAATACCTCCAGTTGTTACAGCAAGAGCCTTTTTAAGTGGAAGTAATGTATTAGCATAAGCATTTTTCCAATTAAAGTTAAGATTTTTAATATACTCTTCATCAATAAGAGATACTTCTTTTGTAGGAATAATCTCTTTTTCTATTAGATTTTCATTATTATCAAAAGTTTTAATCTTAACTTTATTATCTTTTACACTAACAACTGATCCAATATCTTGACCTGAAACTATATAATCTCCTTTTTTAAGATTAAAAGTATTAACCTTATTTACTTTTATTCCAGGAAGATTATACTTTATAGTATCATAAAAATATTTCTCTTTAGGATTAGTCTTCTTCCAAGAAGTAGTCATCTCTCTTACTTCTTTTGAATTAAAAGTAAAAATATCTGAAACATTTTTTTCATATACAGTTACAACTGTTCCATCCTTAAGTTTAACATCAAAACTATTAGAATCTAAGATAATATCTTTTCCTTTAGTTCTTATACTTCCTCTTAATCCAGCTCCAGATGGAGCTCTATTAACAACTCCAACAATTTTCTTTCCAGAAGAAAGATTAACAGATACAACTTGATGCTCTTTAATTTTATTAAAAACTGTTTTAGTTGTAGGAACATGATCAGATAAATAATCTAATTTAAAATTATCAAAAATATTAAGAACAGAACTATTAGCTTCTGTTAAAAGCTTAAAAGAAAATTGATCAACTGGCTTTGAAAACAAATCAATAGTATTAGAAATTCCTTCAATAGCAAGACGACTAACTGGATAACTCTTTACAATATTTAGTGTCTTACCTTGAATAGCATCTATTTGAGCTGGAATTTGCCACCAACTTGTTGCCTTTTTTTCTTTAGGAGCAAAAGCTTCTATTCCTTCAATAACTTTTTTATTCCAAGAAGCATGTAAATCTTGAATCTTAGGAAAGAACTTTCTAAATGTTGGAAAACTAAAATTATGTTCAAGAGCTTTATGTCCAGCTATTAATGCTTCATTAGTAATAGCTGATAATCCTTTAATATTCTTTCCAGTTAAAAACTTAATAGGAGAAACTATAGAGCCTTTAGCTAAAGCATATGGACTCTTAAGAATATAAGTTCCTGGATCTAAAAATATTTCTACTAATAGATTTACTCCTTCAGTAGCTGTTGGATTTGTTATTGCATTCTCAAAATAATCTTGAGGACTCCACCAAAAATCCTCACCCCCTCTTATTAAGGGTCCACGAGATCCATAATCTAATTTTGGAAGATTTATATAATCTCCAGCTTTTAAATTACGTAAATCTTTTCCTTCATTAAGATCTCTAATATCTTGAAGTAAATCTAATCTATTACCCTTTTTAAGAACTTCAAATAAATCCCAATCTCTTTGAAGCCTTATTTTATTATAGAATATTTCAGAAGTCATAATATTTCCATTACTATCCTTCATCATATTCCCATTAGAATCATAGATTGGTATAACTTTTTTCTCTAAACTACCAGTTGCAAAATGACTCCAAACTAAATCAATATTTCTTAAATCATAATCTTTTAAACCAAATCTTGTTTCTGCTTGTTGTTGAAACTTTTCTTCAAACTCTCTTCTCTGTCTTTCTTTTTCCTCTTCTGAATAATTTCCAACTAATAAATTAGCTTCTAATTCAAGTTTACGTGGCAATAACCAACCAGCCATATCAACTGTTGATCTATAAGTTTTAGCCACAGGAAAAACATATTCAACAAGGGCAACATTATTATACCAATCTAATGCAGAGAAAACCTTTTCTGCAACATCACCAACTACTGGAACTTTAGTAAGATTAACAAGTGATTCTACAAAAGTAGTATAAGCTCTTTCTCCAAAAGTTATATCGTTATATTTAGGATTAAACCAATTAGCGAAATTCTTTGCTTCAGATTTTCTTTGTTCTGTTAACCCACTTATATTTTGCCACATATCATTTCTGATATTTAACAAAGAAATAGCATTAAAATTAGATGTAGCTGCCTCTACATAACTTTGATACCAATTTAAAAAGTCCTGAAACTCTACAAGTCTCTTATTATCTTCTATAGTAGAACCTCTAAGTTTAGATGCTTCAAAACTAAGAGTTGCTAAAGACTTAATTGACTTTCCAAACTCACTAGTTGGATTAGCTTCAGAAATAAAAAACTCTTTAATATTTAAATTAGTATCAAAGTTATTTAAAGCCTTAGTAAAAAGCTCTAAATCATTTTCAAGATCCTGATTTATCTGGGAAAAACCTGATTGAATAGCAACAATTTTATCAGAATATGCTTCATACTCTGATAACAAATTACCAACTTTTGCAATATCTGATTGTTTAATTCCAAGAGAATCTAATCTTTCTTTATATGCCTCAAGATTACCAGAAGTTAACGCCTCTAAAATAATATCACTATTATTTATTGACTTTAAATCAAGAAGAATATTTTCAATCTTATTATTTAAATCTGAATAATCTAAATAAAGCTGATTATACTTTAAAAAGTTTGGATTAATTTGTTCATGAACAATAGCTAAATCTTCATACTTACGAAGAAATTCTTTTTGATTTTTTACTCTTTTATTATAATCCTGTTCATATAAAGCATTACTAATATCAGTATTAAATTCTCCAAAATACTTAGTTAAATTTTCTGATAACTTTGATATATCATAAGGAATATCATTAGCTTTTTTAAAATCATCAAGCATACTCTTTGCCTTATCTGTCAAAGAAAAACCAGAATAATTAATAATAGCATCAATACTTTCAGGATTAACAGTTTTTGGATCAATATCTTTTCTAACTATATATCCCTTTTTAATTCCTTCAGTCTGAACCTCATTTAAATTTTCAAAAGTATCAGTAGAATAATCTAATAATGCTTCATCATCTGATAAAACAGACTCTGGTAATCCAGCTATATCAGTTTCTTTTGCTCTAAGAAGAGCCAATTCCTTTTCCATTTTATTAGCTTCTTCTTCAGCAATTCTTGCTTCTGGTCTCATTATATCTTTAACAACTACAGCAGGATCAAAGCCCTTTTTAATACCAGTAATTCTTTCAAACTCTTTATGAGTATTATCTATCCATGTAAGTTGCTTTTGCATCTCATATCTATCTCCTTCTTTTTCAGCTTTCTTATAAGCTTTAAAAGCATCATTAGTTGCCTTTAAAAGCTCATCAGTAATATCTTTTATATACTTCTCCTTTTCTCTTTCTCTATAAAGATCATTAAATCCCCAAAGTTTATCCCACCAATTACTTGGTTTCATTGTAGGTTTCTCAGTTAAAAAGACATGATGATCATAATAATTCTTTAATAAGAATTCTCCCTCTTTTTCTCCAGCATAAGCAGGAACCTTATCTACTTTTAATGGTTCAGTTTTAGGAGGAACCTCATCTACTGGTTCTTCCTTAGGAGCTTCTTTAGGAGGCGAATATGTTTTCGTTTCTTTTGGTGGCTCTACATATCTATTTAACTGCCATGGAACAAATAAAGAAGTATTTGGCTTAATATCATTAGGATCAACATGAGGATTACTCTTTAATAAGAGATCCTTACTTGTATTAAGCTGTTTAGCAAGAGTATCTAGATCTTCTGCTTTACTTATATTAGTATAATTCATACGAAAAGGATCCCAAGCAACAAGCGTGGCACCCTCTGATACATTCGTATTAGGCAAATTGTTCAAAGCCATTAACCTATCTACACTTGTATTAAACTGTTTAGCAACAGTCTCAAGAGTATCATTCTTTCCAAGTCTAACAACGATAGGTTTAGCATCTTTAGGAAGCTCTAACTTAATTTCTTGTCCAGGTACAAGATTGTCATTATTAGCTATTCTATTATAAATAGCTAAATCTCCTGGATTTAAATTATACTTTTTAGCAATTATCTCTAAATTTTCCTCCCCTGGTTGAACAATATGCGTCTTCATTATTTTATTTTATTACAATTATTCCCACATCATAATTTCTTTTACTTTCTCAAAGAAATTATTAGGCATTCTTTTTTTCTTATTAAAAGAAAGATTCTTTATTTTTGTTTGTATACCTAATATCCTATATAACTCTTTAGCTAATACTTCTGTGTTAGTATATATTATATCAGGATTAAGAAAAGAATACCAATCATTAAACTCATGATATATCCAAAAGAAACCAGAATTAATTTTTGGTTTTAAATTATTCAAAACAACACATTCAGCTTTTGAATTATTAAGAAGCTCTTTTAACTCTTTCAAGTCTGTACCAGTATAGAATAAAATGTCTAACTTTTCTTCATGGCTTGCAAGAGTAATCCCTCTTGTATTTATAATTTCAATTATATAATCCTTAATAGGATAAACTGATACTTTCATAGAGCAAGAAGAGGATTTGAACCTCTTCTTAATGCTAACCTGCTTGCTCGACTTCTTTATTCCTCATTCAATTCACTAGCTACACCAAACTTTGAACATGCTGAAGTTGTTAATGCTCCATAACCGTTAATAGTTAGTTGTACCCAGTCTTTGTTTTGAGATGTTTTTAGATCTTGCCATCCAGTTGATTGGAATGCTTGTAAGGTTCTCCAATAGATGTAGTTTAGATTCAAGAAAAATAGTTTTCCAGCTAAAGGCATCATAGGATCAGAAACTATATCAATTCCCTTAAACTTGAAACCAGTAACACCAGCATCTATTACCTTATCATTAATAGTTCTGGTTGTTAAAGTATTTTCATATCTTTCTCCAGCAGTTCCAGTAACAACAACTTTTGTTAAATTATTTTCATAACCTGCTATAACTCCATCAGAAGTTACAATCAAATTAGCTGCATCACCATTACCATATTTCTTAGTCTTATGATAAAGATCATTCAAAATATCCCATGTAAGATCTCTATCAGTTGTTGCTGTATTTCTAGCTCCTTGCCACCAAGCATAAATTGCTTTATTAATAGTTCCTACTATTCCTGAACCAGCACAAATTGCTTGTAATCCAATCATTTTATTACTTCCATCAAATGTAGCTGCATAGAAATCTGAAATCAAATTTCTTTGTAACTGTTTAGTAGCTGATCTCAATCTTTGAGAAGCTAAATCAATTATCCTAGATTTTCCAGCATTTTGCTTTAAATCTACATTATGAATCTTAACAGTTGTATGATACATTTTCCAAGTATATGAAGCTCCTGCAAGAGTATCTTCATCTCCAGCTGCAAAAGTATCTGCTTTACCATAAGCACCAGATGTATTAGCAACAGTTGTATAGTAAGTTATAGTAGCAGTATCACCAGATAAATCACTTTGTTCAAAAGGTTCTGTAATTGTTAAATGAGTACTATCTACTATCTTATCAATTCTATATGTTTGTCCACCAAAAATTGATATTTGTCCTCTATTTGCCATAGCAGCAGTAAAACCACCAGATACTGTTCCTGTTACAGTAGTAGAACCTTTTGTAATACTAACATCAGTTACATCAGCAGTAGCTGCTTCTTCATTAACTGATCCAATTTCAAGTGGTTCTATAATAGCTCTACCATCTAAAGATGGAGTTGCCATTCCAAAACTACCTTCTTTTGAAACACCAAAGACTTTTTCTAGAATAGGGGATCCTTGGAAAACCTGATTAGTTACAATTGGCATAAAATGCTCTCTTGTAACAACGTTTAGTCCTTCTAACATTTTTTATTTAATTATCTCTTCTTATTATAACAACGCTATTAGTTTCCTTCTTGTTTTGCCCTTCTAACAGCTTCTTCCCAAGCTTCATTATAGCTAAGCTTTTTTTCGCTTGGTGCGACTGAAGGTGAACCAGGAGACTGTGGAAGGACATTGCCTCCCGCAAGTTCTTTTCGAACTCGCTCCTCAATTTCAGCTTCTTTCTCTTTTAATATTTTTTCTTCTAATTTTTTAATTCTTTCAGATTCACTTTCGTGAGATTCCTTTGCCAATTCTTTAACACTTTTAGCTGTTCCATTTGCTAACTCAAAAAGAATCTTTTCTTTAACCATATTAGGATAAAGCTTTGAAGCTTCTCTAAGTTCTTCATTCAACTTATCTAACAATCTTTCATTCTCTATCCTTGTAAGTCTCTCATTAAGTTCCTTAATTTCAGAGACAGACATATTCTCTATAGATTGCTCTTCTTTTTTAGGTTCTTCTTTTGGAGCTTCTTCAGGAACTTCTTCAGGAACTTCTTCAGTTGTTACTTCTGGAGTTACTTCTTCTGGATTTAACTCATTTTTTTTATTTTCCATTTCTTTTAATTTAGCTTGAGTTTCCTCAAATGTTTTGTTTGTTATATTCAATTGTTCTTCTAATTCACTGATCCTTTTATTTTGAGTTTCAATGACTGAAGAATTATCTTCATTTGAATTTAGTTGATTTTTTAAAAGCTCTTTTACTTCTTCAATATCATCAAGAGCTTCTATTTCTTCAATATCCATAGTGTTTATTCTAATTATACTTATAAGTCAATAAATTTGTCAACTTTTATTTACATTTCTTAAATAGTTTCCTAAGCTATTTTTTGATGCTCGCCTTGCTGCTTCTCTATAAATATCTCTACCTCTTGGAATAGAACTTGTTTTATCAACAAGATTTTTAGCAGCAAAATCTTTTGACAATTTCTCACTTTCTTTTAATAAGAACTTGTGAAATTCATCGACTTTTTTTTGTTCTCGTTCCTTTTTATCTATAGCATCAGCTTCAGCTTTTACTTTAGCCATCATCTTATTAATTTCTTTTACTTGCTCAGAAGTCCATCTTGAAGGAATATCCTCACCTCTTTTAACCATATCAGCACCACTCATATCATTTTGAGCTTGCCTCTTCTTAGCCATTTCAGGAATTTCTCTAGTTATTTTTTTAACATCTTCTTCAATAATTTTCATATTATTTTTATTTAATTATTTCTTACGACCTTTTTGTGACAACTTTTGAAAAGCTGCCTTACCATATTTTTGTCTTCCAATCCAAGCGGCTAATGCGCCTGGATTCTTTACTTTCTTCTTTTTTAAATCTTTTACCAAATTCTTAAACCTTTGACCAGAACCTAACTTAGGTTTTTCCTTCATTGCTTTAATAAGATTGGCAGCTTGTTGTTTTTTTGTGTACATATTAATAATAATAATTATAGACTGCTAATTCAATATCACTAAATTTTATATTTGGATCTTTCTCTTTCTTATCTTTCAAGCTCTTAGCATAAGCTCTAAATGTAGAATATCTTTTCTTTATTCCAGTACTGATATCAAGTAGATCTCTTTTATCATAATGACTTAACTCCTTCAATTGATTTAAGTTTTTTAATTCTTCTACTTCTTTTGTTTCAACTTCACTAGGTGCTTCTATACTTGGATACTGTTTAACAAACCACTCTTCAAGTTCATCAAGTTCTTTTTCAGAATTTCTAAGATAATCTGCATAAGCTTGAAAGCTTCCATAATCTGTCTTTATAGCATTTTCCAAAGACAATATTTGAGCATCAGACCATCCAGATATCTTACTTATAGTTTTAGGAATAGTAGGACTAACAGTACTAGTTACAGGAGGAATATCACTATTTAAAACGAGATCAATATATTTATTTCCAGAATCTACTTTTGAATTATTTAGAATGTCTTTAGCCCTTGTCACTAATAATTTCTGAGCATCTGTAAGAGGAGATACTACTTGTCTTTTATCTATTTCATTTAAGACAGATTCTAACTGTGATAAAGTCTCTTGATCTAACTCAGGAAACTTAGGAGCAGTATCACTTGTTTTTTTATAATTACTTAGAACAACATTATTAAGATTAAAAGTACCAGAAGCAATAGCATTTGTATTATCTTTAAAAAGCTTATCCCAATCTATATCACTACTACTTTTAATTAATTTATAATTATTTAAAATTTCATCAGTAAGATTAAATTTTCCACTCTTTATACTATCAAGATTATCAATATATAAAGCTTCCCAATCATACATTGGATCCCTAAGAGGATCTTTTATTCCAGCAGCTTTAGTCCATAAATCAAACTCTCGTTGTTGTGCAGGTAATGTTATTTTTCTTGGTCTTTCAGGTGGCTTCTCTTCTATTTCTAATTCATTTGTTTCTTCACCACCAGTTACTTCATTAGTTTCTTGAACTTTTTCAGTTGATTTAGTTGTTGTATCAACATTAGTTACTGGAACATTACTAGTTTTATCTAAAATATTATTAGCTACAGTAGTAAAATTATCAGTACTAGAAGTAAGATCCTCTTTAGCAGCAGCTTTAACTTCTTCTATTTTTTTAGAAAGAGAAGTACTTGAATCTTTGTAATTAGGGTTTGGAATAGATGCATATGGATTATTAGGATCTTGTATATATTTATCTGTTGTATTAATTATACTTCCTAAATATTTAGGTTGTTGTTGATTGATTTGTAAAGTAGTACTTGGTAAATTAGGTGTTGTTGTTGGTTGATTCTTTTTTCCATATATTTTTATTATTTGGCCGTCATATCCAGTATAATATGGTCCAACAGTTTTGACACTACCAGCAGGTTTATATTCATTAGCTGTTGTTTTAAATGTTGGTAAAGAAAAAGATCCAGAACTAAAAGCTTTATCAATTTGTTCTTGAGAAACTTTTGAAGCTTGTTGTCCAGGAATTTTTAATTCTTGTCCAACATAAATCTTATTAACATCTTTAATATTATTCAAAGCTGCTAATTCATTAACAGTTGTATTAAACTTTTTAGCAAGAGCTGATAATGTATCTCCTGATGCTATTTTATATGTCATATTTTTGGATTTTTAATTGTTATTATATTCTTAGCTCCAGGCTCAACATCATAATCAACAGGAGTTTCAAACTCTTCAAAATCAAATACATACAAATACAACTTAGCATCTCCCCAGTTCTTCTGTCTAGAAGCATCAGTCATCTGATGATATTTAAATGTTTCTTCAAAATCAAAATCATCAATTATTTCTCTTACTGTTATAACTCCATAAACTTTCTTTCCTGCTAATAAGAATTTCTCTTCTAGTAACTCAGGCATATTTTTAGGTTTTAAAAATACTAATTGCTTTCCTGTAGCTAAATTCTTAGCAATAGGTTCTTTAAAGTATAAAGCTTTAAGTCTCATTAAATCAGCAGTAGGTTTAATCTTCTTTCTATTTTTAAGAGTAGCTTCAACTAACTCATCTAAAAATGGTTTAGTTTCTCTAGGTGTAGGAACAGCTCCTCTTTCTGCTCCTGATTCTCTTTCTGGTTTCTTTGAAGTTCCTTCAAGTTCCTTTAAAAATGATTGAATATCTTTTTCTTCTTCCTTTGTTTCTTCTTCCTTATTTGGAGCTTGTCCAGAAAGTTCAGCTACTTTTTTAAGCAATTCTTCATTTGAAGTTATTTCTTCTGCTGCTGGAGTTGCTGCTTGTACTTGAACTTGCTGTTCAGGAATGGGTTGTTGAGAAACAGATTCAACTTCTGGAACCATTGGTTGTTGTCTAATATCCATACTATCCTGATCAGCAGGTCTTTCTTCTTTTTCTTTAACAACTTTTATTAAAACTTTATCATTTAAATCTAACAATAATTTAGCAGCTTTATCCTTATCACTTGAATGAACACTAACAACTACTTTATCTCCTTCTATAGGAGTTAGCCAGAACTTATTCTGTAATCTTCCTTTTAATTTCTCAAAAGCAAGAACTAAAGAATCTTTTCTTGCCATTTCACTTGTTCTTTTTTGAACATCAACTTTAAATAACTCTCTAAGCATAGCTTCATTCTGTTGCTCTTTTATTATTTTATCTGGCTGAGTATGTCCTAATTCTTTTAAAGCAGTCCTTTGAGAAATTAATCCAGCTCTAAACTTATTCATAGTAAGATTCTTTTCTTCTGTGTTATCTTTATTAAGAAACTGAGTTAATCTTTCTTCTGCTTCTACATCTTTAACTAAAAAGAAATCTTCTGGAGTTTCAAAATCAGAAGTTTCTTTAAACTTTTTATTATGATCTTTATAATAAGCAATTATATAATTATCTAAATCACTAAATGCCTCTTCTAATAGAATAACTTTTGACTCTAATTTTCTAAATGATGCTTTAATAAGATTAGTAAGAGCACCTCTTTCTCTAACTCCAGCCATAGGATTTCCTAAAAAGGCATCATTAATACCAAGAAATTTCATCATTTGATCAATTACTGAAACAGGCATATTAATAGCATATCCAGGTAAATTTCCAGGAGCTCTAAATCCAATATCTCCTTCTCTATTTTTTCCAACTATAATCTGTTTATAATCTTGTTTCATTTTCTGAACAACTGCATCAATATCTATACCAGAATCAACATCATAAACTAATAAAGGATTAGCAATACTCTTTGAACTTTTCTTAATAGAAGAAATTGATTCTTGAAACTCTTTAAGTAATTCAGAAAGAACCAACATAACAGGAACAGTATAAAAAGAATTAATTAATTCAGTATCTACTGCACCAAAAATAGGATATATTCCTTTTACAGGAAACTCTTGTGAATATAAAATCTCTCCATTCTGAAGATATGCTACATTTTTATTTAAATCTTTACACCAAATATCATAAACAAAAACATCATTTAAATCACTTAAGGAACTTAAGAAACTATCACAAGACTTATTATAATTTAAATTATCAACAATATAATTCTTCTTTACTTTAGTTAATCTTGTAATAAAAGGTTGTTCTTGCCACGTAGGAATAGATGCATCTCCAGGAAAAACATCATAACTAGTTAATGGATACCATTTATCTCCATCAAAATAGATTCCAAAATATGCATGAGTAAACATTTCAAGAATGAGCTTCTTAAAATGTATTCTCCTTTTACTCTTTCTATGTACTGATTTAATCTTATCTTCCCATATATCAGAAATTAAATCATCTTTAGCGCTAACATTTAAAGTCCATTCTGATTCAATTATCTCATCAATAAAAGCATTAACAAGATAATAAACAGGATTATCTGGATTAGGTCTATTAGATGCAATAGCATCTACCAAATTTAATCTAGGATATAAAGTAGAAGTATTAGCACCTAAACTTATTTTCTTTCCAAAAAAATAATTAGAAAGATTATCTTCTGTTGCATTTAGAAATCTAACGTGTCTATCTTGTGCTAATAACGCACTTTTAAATAAGTTTTCTTCGTTCATTTATTTTTTCGGTTTAATTAATACAACATTATCTTCATAGCCAATTAACATTTTTTCTATAGCTTTCTCTAATCCAACAGGAATATTTTCTTGTTTTTTACTACTAAGATCTTTCAAATATTCACTAGGATTTGGAATCAATAATTTAGCAGCTACAGAAAAAAGGTTAAGAGCGAAACCATAATCATCACTACCAGCTCTCTTATAAACTTTTCTTGGTATTCCTTGTCTAAGCTCATTAACTGGAACCATATTAGTTAGATGAATATAAACATCTTCTAATGTTGGTATTCCTTTTAAAAGCAGAAGTTCTTTCTTTTTTAACGCATTGAAAAGTTCATCAATACTTTCCGTTCTTTCTATATTGATTATACCACTTTCTCTTTTTAACTCAAAATATTTTATATTAGATTTAGCAATTTTATCTAATGCCCACAATCTAATATTAGCCAAATAAACAATATCTCTACCTATTTCATCTTGTATCTGAATAGCAGACCACCTATTAGGAGACATATCTATAACAAGTTTATCAGGTTTAAAATTTCTTATTGCATTCTTTAAATCTTTCTCATCATCAAACACTGTAATATTTGTAGCAAGAGCTCCATGTGGAGAAACATATCCTTCGCAATAATGAAATCTATTTCCCTGATCAATTCCAATAACTCTATAAGAATGCTCACCTTTATATCTTCCTACTTTTAATTGAGATATTTGAACAGCTTCAAACTCTTCTTTAGTAATAGTCTTATTACTTGATTCATATTCAAGTCCAAGAGAATAATTAAAAAAATGTTTAGGAGCATCATTCTTAAACTTTTTAATTAAGCTTTCAGCAGTAACCCATGGGAGCATCATCTTAGAAATATGATAACCACTAATTCCTGAATTAGTTCTTTTAGTTCCAATCCAAATACCATTTCTTCTATCATTATCTGATAGAACTCCTTTACATTCAGAACAAATATAGTTTTTATTTTCTATATCTATATTATTTGGCCAAGTTAATATCTGTCTCTTCTTACAATGAGGACAAGTAATAAACCATTCTTTAGCATCTGATTCATTAAACATTTCAGCAATACCACCATTCTTAATAATAGGATACCCAATACAATAATTAATTCCCTTAGAACCAGAACCCTCTAATCTTTCTTGAAACATCTTTCTAGAAGTTGCAGGTTGAAAATCATATTCATCATTAATAACCATATCAGCATCAATTGATTGTGCACTTGTTTCAGATTGTGCGCCTCTAAAAAAGAAATAACTATCTCCAATCTTCTTTAAAGCAGAACTCCAAACATTAGTCCTACTAAGTTCAGTTTTTCTAACCATTTGCTTTAAATTAGAATTTTCCATTACTGGATCAAACTTTGATACAACAAAATCCCTAGCATCTTTCATACTAGGTAAAACATAGATAACATTTATAGCATTTTCAATTCCCTTTTTAATAGCTTTTAATTCAAAAGTAAAAGATACACCAGCCTGTACACATTTCTTTACAACAATAATTTTGCTTTCATCTTTTAAAATATCAAATAAAAACTTATGGTCATAAAATTCTATGTTTTCTCTTTTGTTTGTCTTAATTTTCCAATCATTAATAAATTGTAACCATTCTTTACTATTGCTCATTTTCAATAGAATTTACTTCTTCATATTCAACAGGCTCTATACCAAACTTCTTGAATAAATCTTCTTCTTTTATTTCTTTCTTAGGTACATTATAGGTATTATTAGTAACTTTCTTTTCTATTTTCAACCTAACATTATCAGTTTTAGAACTAGTAATCTTAATTAATTCTTTTAAGAGCGTGTCATTATTTACTTTAAGTTTCTTTTTATCAGGGTCTTCAGTCATTAAATCATTATACATCATAGTCAAAAGTTCCTCTTGAATTCTAGTCTTATCAACTATTAACTTACACTGCATAGCATGAATTCTTTTATTAAATTTATTAATAAAAGACTCGTGATTCATTGTATATATCACAGTTCTTTCCTGCGTATTAAGTTCCTTCATTATTTCTGGTACACTTTTTCCTTCTATTACAAGATTCAATATCCTATTTCTTATAGGATTTTCATTAAACCAAATATAATCAGGCTTTCTTTTTTTTACAAGACTTGCATCGTCCATATCTTTTTTAAAGTATGATGAATATCAACAAGAATAAAAACTCCAAACATAATTACTGAAAATTTAAGCCAATCAGAAATATTTAAAAACGAAAAAAGAATAATCATTATTATAAAACTTACAAATATCCCAATACAGCAGTACAAATAATAATTATTATTACTTCTTGTTATAGGTTTTGGTTGAGTTTCAATAGGCTCAATTGTTGTTATCTTATCCATTAAAGCCATTATAACAATAAGTAACATTAATTGTCAAAAAAAAAGGCAGTACCTTTGTAGTACTGCCTTCTAAAAAACGAAAACGTTTTCGCATTTTATCCATAAAACTCATCACTTTTATAGCGATGTCCTTTCCATCCAATATTTATTTTAGCTTTAGGATCTCCTTTTTTATAACGAAACTTTTTTCCTTTTATTAAATTTTTACAAGTCTTATTTTCTAATGCTTGCTTTCCTTTTAATTTTCTATACCATTGTGGAGTTATTCCTTTCTTTACTGGTAAATTAAATTCCTCTCTATATTTTCTGGCAGTCATATCATGCTTCTGAACTATATGACTACCAACCTGAATATACCATTTACCGCATATCTTACATTGCTTTTTATTCTTAGAAGGAATACTAGCAATAGCATCTCTCCTTTTAATTTGCCATAAAGCATGTTGTTCTTTATACTTGGTATTATTTCTTTTATTTCTACAAACATCAGAACAATACAATCTTCTTTTACCAGTAATAGGTTTACCACAAATAACACAAATCTTATTCATCTTTATAACCTTTAATATTATCTCCATTTAATCTAATCTTTTTATCTCCTTCTAATTTTATCACTTCATAAGTATCTCTTCTTACTACTACACAATTAGAACCAGTATTAAAAGAACAGAAATGATAAGTATCAAAAGTACAATTAAAACTGGTATTAAATATACAATCACAACCAGCACTAAAAACACAATTAGAACCAGTATTAAAAGTACAACCAGAACCAGTACTAAAAACACAATAAGACTCAGTATCAAAAGTACAATAAGAACCAGCTCTAAAAGTACAATCATTACCGGTTTTAAAAATACAACCAAATCCAGCTCTAAAAGTACAATCATTACCAGCCTTAATCGTACAATAAGAGCCGGTCTTGAAAATACAATTATTAATTTCTTTAAAATCTAATATTAAATTATCTTCATCACTTGAAAAAGTATTAGTCTTTTCATCCCACTCAAATTTATCTAAACTTAATGGTTTACCATTTTGTAATACTCTTTGTTGTATTTCTTTTTTATCCATACAATTAACTTATTAATTCCTATTCTACTTTCTAATTCTTCTTGATTATCATAGTCTAAATTACATAGAACCTTATTCCATTTTCTTGCCTTCTTGTAACCACAATTCTTTTGTTATAAATCTTCATCAGAATAAATATCAAAATCACCAATACGTTCTTTTGATTCTTTTATTATTTTATTTTCTTTTAATTTCTTTTTGGCTTCAGCTTCATTTTCTGCTTCAACAGTAACTATATGAGCTTCTTGCCATACTATTCTATATATCATAATTCTGATATTAATTTATAAGGAAATCCAAATTCTTTAAATTTCTTTAAGAATTTTTCATAATTCTTATTATGTTTATTAATCCTCTTTTTAAATTCCTTAATATCTATTTGCTCTACCATTTTTTCTTTATCTTTATCATAAGTTCCATTCTTTAAAAGGAAACAATAACCAAAGATAAGATCCCTAGTATCAATTAATTTTCTATAATTATTTATAATTATAGAATATTCACTTAACAATTTCAAAAATTTATTGAAACTAGGTTTATCAATAGAAATACTTCTTAATACATTTAAATCTATTATAAAACATCCATTTTTATTTCCAATAGATAAAAAGTTTTTCTTAAGAAATACATCCTCATCAAATAAATTAGTTACAATATGTTTACTTGATTCAAATTCAAATTTTCCTTTATGAATAACTAATCTTTCTCCTGTTGAATGTTTTGAAATAAGAATTTCTTTATCATTAAAACAATTTATTCCTAAGAAATCCTCAAATATTTTAGAATAATCACAATTAATTTCTTTTAATTTAGTTAGAAAATCATATTTCTTATATAATCTTTCTAACTCTTTTGTAAATAAATCACTAATTTTGTTTGTCATTTTTTTTTAAATCATTTATAAGTCTATATACATTGGCACTCTTCTTAATTTCTTTATAGTATTTCTTAAAATCATCATAAGCTTTTTCCAATTTCTTTCTATACATTACTATTGATTCTTTATATTCTTCTGAATCAAAATTTAAAAAGTTCTCAAAAGAAATAGTATCAGATAAATTTTTAACATAAACTTCTGATAATTTTAAATCATAATAACAATGTTTAAATTTAACTATATCATCTCCTTTCCATATATCAACAAACTTATTTCTTAATAAAACAAAGCCTTTAATATATTGAATCCATATATTAAAGCATTCACTTATAACATATTTATTATTTTTAATTTCATTTAAATCATAACTAAATCCATCAATTAAAGATACAATATTATTATCAGAAACTTCTTTAACTTCTTTAAGTTCAAAAGATAAATTTAAACTAGAACTAACAATACTACAGGTAATAGAACTAACATTTCCAAGTAACTTTTGTTGTTTATATTTTTCATTCTTAATTGAAATATAACAATCATTTACAAACATTGCTTTTGTTATTACACAAAATTCTATATTCATATCTTCTATAATATCTGTAAAACAACTTCCGTTTATTTTACCTTTCTTATATAATTTCATAAATTACTTATAAGTTTACATACCTTTGTATAATCTTTTAATTCTTTTAATAAACTCTTTAACTCTTTTGTATAATTTTCAAGTGATTTTTTTAATTCTTTAAAATCTTTTTTAGTTTCAAGGGCTTTTAAAAGATCAGTACTATAAAGATGCTTATCATTTTTAAATACAGATACAGAAATTCCATCCAAATTTTGTTTAAAATTTCTATAATAATCAGTAGAGATTATTACATTTTTATCACCTATCTTATTGATATTAATAAGATAATTAAATTTATTTTTTAACTCAATAAATTTCTTCATGCTCTTAAGCCAAAAATCATAATTCTCTTTTATGATATGTTTATGATCTCTTAAGGAACTTAATTCTATATCACAATATTCACCACAATAATGATTTATAGTAAGTACATTATTATTTTTAAATCCAACATAATATATAATATTTAAAGGCGAAGAAGTTCCTATATAATGAATAGCTTTATATTTTTTACTATAAAATATCGGACAACGATTATAAGTATCTTTATGATTTAAAGCTTCTAATTTTATATTAGTAGTTTGATAATTTGATAATGAACCAAGAACATATCTAAATTCTTTTTCTATCTCATATACTAAATCATTTATATTTTCTATCATAAATTTTTAATTAACTTAAGCATATTTTCTTCGACCTTTAATTCTTCTAATAAAACTTCTAAATCTTTATCTCTCTTTTTTAAATCACTATTTATTAACTTTAAACCATATTCAATATGATCTTTCCAAAGTTCTCTATAACAATTGAAAGTTTTTAAAGTAGCTTGATTTAATAAATTTTTAACATCATAACTATCAATACTAAAAAAATTTGATAATCTTAAATTATCAAGAGTTACTATTCCATCTCTATATTCAAGAATACAATCTTCTTGTATTCTTATTTTCTTTTCATAATTTACTATTTCTTTCCATCTTTCTAACAAACCTAAAAATCTATTAAACAATTCTTTATTAATTCCTTTTTCTTCTTTAAGAGATAATAAAATATTATATGAATCTTCTATTCTTAAAAAATCATACAATGAAAAAGGATAATCATATCTTCCATTAAACTTTTTTATTACATTAATATATGGATATTTCCATTTATAATTTCCAAAAACATATACTGTAGAACGATTCTCTGGTATCATAGATAATATAGAAGATAAAAGGTTTAAAGAATTCTTAATCCTTTTTGTATCATCAAGAAAGATATATTTATAATCTTCTTCTAGTTTATTAATAAATTTCATTTTACTCTCAAGATATTTTAATCCTGAGTTATATAATCTATCTATAACTTTTTTCATAAATCTCTTAATAATTTAATAGCTGCAGTTTCTTTTCCTATATCTCCCAAAAAACTTTCCATATTTTCTCTTATACTTTTATTATGTAAATTTATTTCTTCTAAAACATTAAGAAATTCTGTTTGATTTTCTAAAAAGATTTTTAAACTTTCTTTATTAGAATAATTAAAAATAGCTCTCTTAAATTCTTTTAGATCATCTTTATACCAACTATTAATATATTTAGGTTTTTTATCATCTATACAAATAAGATTTTCTATATGATCAGAAACATCTTCTTGATTATTATATTCTACTATGCCATCCTGATCTGATATTAAAATAAATTTATTTACTTTTTTTTCAACACTTTCTATTTTAATATCTATTGCTCTATTAAAAAATTTAATAAACAAATTTAAATTAGACTTATCTAATTTATCGATTTTGCTAAAATCAATATCAGTTTCATCATTAAGATTAACTTTATAATTTTTTATATGCTTTTTTCTCTTTAAAATATCTCCAACTTTTACTCCATAAGTTCTTCTTTCATAATAAAAAGTATCAAAAGGATATCTCCAAACTATAGAATCATACCATCTATTAGGTATATCAATTCTATATTTGAAGCTTTTATTTACAGGAATATTAGAAAGCAATATTCCTAATTCTTCTTTTAATTTCCTATAATCTTCTTCAATATCATAAAAAGCATCTGCATAATTACTATATAAATATCTTAAATATTCTTCTTTCTTTTTAAGATAATTATTTTTTGCTATATCTAAGTCTTTTATTAAATCTATCATATTTTTAATTTAATTATTCTACCAAAAGGAACTTCAATATTATCAGTTTGAGTTACCCAATAAGTATTATACATTGGTTTCTCTTCAGGAAAATCACCATATAAATCAGTAAAATAAATTAGACAATCCAAATTTAGACTTTCCTTTTTAATCCAATTAAACACTGGTTTAAAACTTGTTCCTCCTCCACCTTTTAATTTAATCTTTTTAAGTAAGTTTTTTGTTTTAGTTGTCAATATAAATGGTTCTGTTAATTCAGTATCACAACACATTATATAAAACTTAATTTCCTTAAATTGCTGAGACATACCCCATATCTCTGCTAGTATCTGACTTAACTCTTCATTACCCATACTACCAGATGTATCAATACAAATAGCACAACTTAATCCTTTTGTTTTACTTCTTCCTGCAAAATACCAAGGCAACATTCTTTTATTTGGCTTATTCCAAGATTTATGAATTGATATTAGTTTAAGCCTTTGCCTTATTAATTGTTGCCAAGATAACTTAGGCGTATTCATTTCTTCTAATTCTCTTAATACACCTGCAGGAATATTTCCTGCAGATTTATTTGTCTCATTAGCAATATTAATTTTCTCTTGCCAATCTTTAATAATCTTTCTTTCTTCATCACTATCTATATTATGTCTAACAAAACTATCCATAGCAACAAAATCTTGCTTTTTAGTTCTCCTAATTACTTCATCATAAATTTCCTCAGAAGACTTTTCATCAATATTATGTATCTTTACATCTCCAATAGTAACAGAATTTCCATAAGGAATTATAGCTTCTTTAGGAAGTCTAAACTTATCTCCATTAAAAACAATCTCTTCATTTACTTTTATATCTCCTGCTATATTAAATAATTGAGGATCTCTATTTCCTAACCTTGCTAAATGTTGATAAGCAAGATGTAAAATTTCATGACAAATTACTCCAGATAATTCTTTATCAGTCAAACTACTAACCCAGTCTTCATTAAAGAACACTTCTCCTTTTATACTTACTGCCATAGTTTGAACTTCTTTTGAAGGATAAAAAACTAAATAACTTGCTAATTGTCCAAACCATGGTTCATAAAGCATTATAAATACTTTAGCCTTGGTTAATCTATCTTTTATATTCATATATTTAATAAATTAAGTTTCCTAAATCTTTTAAAACTTCATTTAATTTTTTATCTGTAGAAGCTAATGTTATAAATTTCCTTTTATTAATCGTATTTAACATACTCATAAAAGCAAGTTGTAATTCTTTTTCCAATTCAAGAATTACATCTATAACTATTTTATCATTAAATTTAATTGTTTTATTTCCATCTTTCACAGGCTTTGATAACTTCCAAGCCATAGCAACTTCAGACATTAAAGCATACATTAAAGAAACTCTTTGTTCATCCTTCTTTAACTTCTGCATTTCTTCAGTTGTATTCTTATAAAGATTGACCCAATTAATTTTATTTGCTGTCTTGATAAAAGCAACAAATTTACCAGCTACACCTTGTCCAACACAACTTGAAACTATATCCATAATGATTGGATCATTATTTTTCAAGTTCTTTATAAGTTTACTTACATTTTGCCATTGACTTGGAAATGGATTAGATTTATTTATCAATAATTTTTCATCCCATTCTTTAGGAAATAAATCTGTTGGATATGCTTTCAAATATCCAATAACTCTTGAGTCTTCATTCTGATTGATAAAATAATTTATAACTTCTTCAGCATCTGGCTCAACCAAGATATGACTAAACCTTCTTAATAAAGCTAATGGTAATGGTGTTGTATTACAAAAATCATCTTCTGTATTACTTGCAGCAACTCTCCAAAAAGCATCCTTCCCATCTTTATCTTTTACAACTGGTAAGTTACCATATGCTCCATCAAGAATTATCTGATAAGCTGCTTTTAACGTTGTCTCATCACCATTATTTAATTCATCAAACAATAGAATTCCATGTCCTTCTCTTGGCAATTCTTCAGTTGGTATAAACTTTGTAACCTCTTTTCCATTTTTATCAACAGAAACACAAGGCATTCCTCTTAAATCAGGAGAATCCATTTGACTTAAAGTAATAGTTTTACAAGTAAATATTCCTTCTCCAAATTCCTCTTCTGAATATCTTTCACCTAATTCTTTTGCTTTTTGCATCGCAAACTGTTTAATAGAAGAAGTTTTTGCAGTACTTGGTTTACCCCAAACATATAATGGAGTTCTCTCATTATAAAAAACAGCAAATAATTTGTTTGCTGTTCTTAAATTTACTGTATTAATTTTAATTTGATTCATATTATTTTATAAATATTTTATTATTTATTTTTATTACTTCTACTTTCTCTAAGATATATAACAAAATAAAAAACATTGACACAACATCTTCTGACTTATTAATTTCTTTCATTGCTATTAAGAAAGTAGTCAATAAATTTAAAATTAAGTTATAATCTTCTTGAGATATATTCTTATACTCAGATGCTGCCTTATGTATTTCTTCTTGTGTAATTTCATCAATTATCTTTTCTTTATCTGTCATACATCTATTATCTTAATATTTCTAATTTTTAATTTAACTGTCCTTTCACATTCTTGACATAATAACATATCTCCAAGAAGAATCACAAGGCAATTCTTCTTTCCACAATAAGGACAAATATTTAATATCTTCATATATAATCTGAATAATCTTCCATCTCTTCAGCAGTAGGACCAAGATAACTTTCCAATTTTTCTCTTATCTCAAGTTCCTTCTGCCTATCACCTTTTATCATGGCTTTTTCTAATTCTTCAATTAGTCTTTCTTTAAAGACATCGTTTTCTTTTAGACTCATATTTTTTAATTTATTATATTTTTCTTTTAATTTTCTATACTTTACCATCCAATAAATTCTTTCATTTTCATCATATAAAGCATGACAATCTCTACATAAAACAATTCCGTTTCTTACATCATATCTTAATTTTGGATATAAATACCATTTAAAGATATGGTGTACTTGAATGTCATCCTTTTTAGAAAAAGTTCCACAATGCCAACAAACATAGCCATGCTTTGCTATTACTTTTTCTTTCCATCTTTTATATTTATTAGTTCTGCTCATTTTATATTAGCATTTATTGTGATGTTATGATGATCACACATTTGCTTTTCTAACTCCGTTATATAAAATCCAAATTCATTTTCTGGATATAGGAAATTCTTATACTGATTTGCCTGTTCCTGCAACCTATAGCACTCTACTTTCTCCTGAGCATCCAATGCCTTATCCATTGCTATTAGAAAAGCAAAATATAACATAACTAAAACAATTACTGCTATAATTTTTGATTTATTCATATTTTTTTATTACTTCTTTAAAAGACATTTTATCTCTTTTCATTATAAATGCAATAAGATCTCCGTGCCAACCACAAGAAAAACAATGAAAAACTTCACTATCAGGAAACCATTTCATTGAAGGCGTTTTATCCTCATGAAATGGACAATTAATAAAGCCTCTAGAATTCAACGTTATCGTTGACTCTATCCTCTTTTTAATTTCTGATACATCAACTTTATTGCTCTCTTGATTACGAAGCATATTGCTAAGATAATGTCTTTCTGCTTTTAATTTTCTAATCATACTTTCTTTTTTATCCGTCTCTCTTAAATCATTCAATATAACCTTCCTAAACCAATAAGGCTTTTTTTCCTTCCTTAATTGCGAATCATTCAGATAAGCATCAACTACTTCCTGCTCTAACTTCTTAACTTCCTCATCAATCCAATTAATCCTTAACGGAATAGCAATCTCTCTCATTTCTTTTCGAAACTCCCGACACTGTTCAATAACCTTTTTCTGCTCTTCTTTCCATTCTTCCATCCATTCTTTCTCTATAAATCTTTGATCCCATTCTTCAATCATTTTCATCTTCTAAATACCAATAATCTCTATAAGATTCAGGCTCTTCATAATAAGATTCTAGAACCCCTTTATCTGGTTTAATTCCCAGATTAACCTTTAGATTCTGAACATCATAGAAATCTAGATAGATTTCTGTATGCTTATACTCATTTAAACGAAACAATTTAATCAGTTTTTGATAGGTACTTTCATTTATCCAGTACCTATCAAAATCTACACCAGTTTCTATATATACTGGCGTTGCATTCAGGCCATTAATAAGTTCGCCGGTTATACAATCTCTATTTCCAACAAATAAAGACATATTATTTTGTGTTTCAATTTTCATATTATTTTATTTATTATTAAGAATACGTTAACCATTCCTAATATGAAACAAATAATTCCATATAGGAATATATAAACTAACCTTTTATCTATCATAATTTTTTAAATTCTTTTACTATTATATTCTCGTACTTGGGACTCCATACTATACATAAAATATCTTTAGTACGAAGTTCCTTGCCTTGAAACTTATCTTTAAGTTTCAAGGCCTTATTTTTCCAAGCCTCGACCTCATTATTATTATTAAAAAATATCTGAATTAGTTCTTCAACTAACTCAGATTTTATTAATTTATAATTTTCATCAAACTCATTGTCGACCAATACTAATGAACCTGATGTGGCTTTTACATTCTGCCACTCACTTATTGTAAATTTAATCTTTCTATTTTTCATATTTTTGACGGTTATCATCCGTCTGAGCTTTTGCTCATTAACTTCTTATTTTAGCTGGAGTATTACCCTCTAAAAGGGAAGAGGGTAATACGGAAGCGTTCTTTATCTGTCGACAACTCTTTGTAAAAGAGTAGATAAAGTACAATTAAGTGAACACTTGGCAAGCACCGTGGGTGGAACCTCTCTGTCAAGACAGACAACAAAAAAAAGGAGAGGAGGAAATACCCCCTCTCCCTACCACCTATTTAGGTGATATCGAGATTACCCCGACTTTTTTCCCCTGAGGTTCCTTAAGGAAATTAACATTGATCCACAAATTGTCAAGATTTTTAATAGAAGTTAACGGAACACCATTAACTTTAAATTCCAATCTAAGATTAGAATTTTTGTTCTTAAAGACTTCACCAACTATGTTATTAGTATTATTAGAAGCCATCCTCTCAGAAACTTCAACGAAATCAGAAACATTAACAACACTTTGTTTTTTTGTCATAATATTATTATATTAAACAAACACTGATTATAGAATTGATTGATGTCGACCAAAAAATTAATCAATTCAAAATATAAATTGAACACTTGACAAACTACGTAGGTGGACCCACTAATTCATAAAATAAATAAAGAAAAAGAGGAGAAATAAATCTCCTCTTTTTCCAATTTGCTCATAATGGTTTAATATTTTTTAATGCTTCCTCTACTTCACTCTTATTATATTTTTTATCACCGATTTTAATAACTTCTTCTTCTTCGTATAAGGGAACAAGATACTCGGGCCCAATACACCAACCATTTACGTCATAAAACTTTCCATACCTACAATTATAAAATCTTCCAATCTTTCCTTTCATGTCTGGAAAATCATCTTTAATACTTTCCCAACCATC
>ERZ795030.1034-NODE-1034-length-40291-cov-36.589025_pt1 | contig 40291 bp, 34 predicted proteins | sample MGYA00375122_ERZ795030 | MGnify/ENA primary metagenome ERZ795030 (study PRJEB30165, sample SAMN05720146) | activated sludge metagenome | isolation source: anaerobic digester from wastewater treatment plant | place: Japan | collected 2015-04-20 ... | reverse complement strand
CACTTCCATGGTCTGGTCGACCTCTGGGTGATCGACGAGGGCGCTCGGATGCGGGCGGACTAGCCAGCTGAGCGACTGACGGTGCGAGCGAGGCCCGCCCTGCGGGCTCCAGCCCGAGTCGCCCGCCGCTTGTATGAGGGTAGTGACGCTCGTATGCCGTTAGAGCCTCATGCAAGCGTCACTAGCCTCATACAAGCCAGGCCGTCGGCACGCGGCGCTCGCTGAAGCGACCCACGTCCGCGTCGGCCCAGAGGGCCGGAAGGTCGATTCGTACCAAATTCGGCGTCATAAAAGGCAGTTGCGGACGTCTCCTCTTCGACGCGCGATCTCGCGCGCAGGTCGGGGTGCTTCATGGAGGAGGCGAGGTGACCGTCACGCACGACGAGACACGAGCGTCGGTGGCCAAGACCCGACGCGCGCGGCGCCAACTGGACGACGCCGCGAGTTATCTGGAAGTGGCGGCGTTCGCCGCGCTGATGGGCGGGACCGCCGACGATCTGACCCGAATGACCGGCTGCACCGAGGCGATCACGACCTTGGCCGGGCTCGGCGCTCGCGGCGAGGTCGATGGCTTCGGTGAACTGGCCGCGGGCGAGGACCCGATTGGTGCGGCCGTGGCTGCGCTGCAGGGGATCTGTGCTGACGCCTTCGTCGATGAGCGGCATGCGGTGGTCGTTGGTGCCCTGGCCGACAGCCTGGCCCGGCGCTTCCTCACCCGCTGACCGGTTCGGCCGCTGACGGAGGGCTTACGGACGTCGCAGGCGCCGGCGTTCCAACCCGTCGAGCAACACGTCGAGCCCGAACTCGAACTCGCTCTGGTCGTCACACCACCCCAAAGTGGACGTGGGGTCGTCGTGCGCGACCTCGGCGAGCATCGCCATCAGGTGTGGCAGCTCGGGCGCCATCGACGCCATGGCGGCCTGCGACGCGGCATCCTGCTCGTCGCCGCCCGGGGTGAAGAGCTCCTGGGCGAACCCCAGCGCGCGGCTGCCCAGAGCGTGGAGGGCGTGGTGGCCCAGGTCATTCGAGAAGCCACCGGCCACCAGGGTCCCCAGCACGCCGTCGAAGTACCGCGCCACCCCGACACTCATGCCGGCGCGGTTCTCGAAAGCGACAGGCAGCCAGCGGTGGCGGAGCATGTGCTGGCGGGAGGCCAGCACCTGGGCCCGAAGCACCCCTTGCCAATCGGCGTCTGACGGGGCGGCGTCGCGGACCTCCCGCGCGGATCGGTTGACCTCGACCATGGCCATCTCGACCATCCCGTCGAGGAGGTCGTCCTTGTTGTTGACGTGGTTGTAGAGCGACATCGCTTCGACGCCGAGCTCTTGCCCAAGCCGGCGCATCGAGACGGCTTCGAGCCCGGCGTTATCGGCCAGGTCCACGGCCGCCTGCAGGACCCGCTCGCGGGTCAGCGTGGATCTCCGGGTCGAGCTCCGGGCGGCCGACGTGTTCACCCGCTCATCATCGCGTGGGTTCGAGCCATCCGTCGCCGCCTCCCACTCTCGGGGTGTCCTGACCTTGACGGCAGGAGCCGTCTGAGGTTTACTTACGCTGTAAATATATACGCCGTAAGTAGAGCGCTCGTCCAGGCTCACGACCTCGGAGGCACCATGACCCGGCCCGCCAGCAGTTCCGCTTCAGCGCCCGTCGTCCCGCACACGATGCGGGCCGCCGTGCAGGACCGGTACGGCTCCCCGGAGACCGTGTTGGAGATCCAGGAGGTTCCCGTGCCCGTGCTGGGCACGGGTGAGGTCCTGGTCAAGGTGGCCGCGGCGTCCGTCAACGCCCTCGACTGGCATTTCACGACGGGCCTGCCCATGTTCGCGCGGGCCAGCCTCGGCCTGCGGCGGCCGCGGCGCACCACGCCGGGCGTTGACGTCGCCGGCACGGTCGTCGCGGTGGCTCCGGACGTGAGCCGCTGGCGGCCGGGTGATCAGGTGCTTGGCCAGGTGCGCGGCGGGGCCTTCGCCGAGTTCGTCGCGGCACCGGCCGACTCGCTGGTGCATCGACCCGACGAGGTCGACGTGCACGACGCCGCGACCTTGGGGGTGGCCGCCCAGACAGCGTTGCAGGGGCTGCGGGACTGGGGCCAATTGCAGCCCGGTCAACGGGTGCTCATCAACGGCGGGTCCGGTGGCGTCGGCACCGTCGCCGTGCAACTGGCCAAGATCCTCGGCGCCGGTCACGTTACCGCGGTGTGCAGCACGGCCAACGTCGAGACCGCTCGGCGGCTGGGCGCCGACACCGTCGTCGACTACCTGGTTGAGGACCACTCGGCGACCTCCGAGCGCTACGACCTCTTCTTCGACAACGCCGGCACTTGGAGCCTGGGTCGGTGTCGCCGCGTCCTGCGGCCCGGCGGCACCTACGTCATGGTCACGGCACCGAAGTCGCCCTGGCTGCACCCCCTGCCGCGGCTCCTCGCCGCCCCCGCCGCGTTCCTCTTCTCGGGCCGGCGAGCTGTCGCCGGACGAACGGCACAGCACCTCCCGGCCGACGTGGAACTGTTGCGTGACCTCGTGTCCAGCGGTGCTCTGCGACCAGTCATGGACCGGCAATACCGCCTCGACGACGTCGGCGAGGCGCTGGAGCAGCAGGGCCGGTTCCACGCACGCGGCAAGAGCCTCATCCTGCCCTGAGCGACAGCCACCGGCTCGAATCAGGACCCGCGGGTGCCCCCGGGCCCGCCCCGCCCCTCCGCTTGGACGACCTTAGTCACGCTTGTATGCCGTTGGTGCCTCATTCAAGCGTCACTAACCTCATGCATGCCGGACGGTCTGTCGGTGGCGCCGCGCCGCCAGGCTGTTTCACCAGAGGGGCAGCGGCGCAAGGTTGGGAGGATCCTCCGCAGATCGCTTGCTTGGATCATGCTTCCCTGAACCAGTACGGTAGGGCTGTTTCAGCCGACAATAAGAATTTCGGTGATCCCGCATGGATGAGCTTCTTGCCGATCGATACGAGCGAAGGGGCCTTCTCGGCCGGGGCGCGATGGGAGACGTTTGGCTTGCGTATGATGCGCGATTGGGGCGCCTCGTTGCGGTCAAGCAGCTTCGTCGGGCGTTGGAGTTGGACGCCCATGGCGTTGACCGTCTGATTCGAGAGGCCCGGCTGGCCGCGACGCTGCAGCACGCCCGAGTCGTCGCGGTTTATGACCTGCTCATCGTCGATGAGCAGCCGATCGTGGTTATGGAGTACGTCGAGGGCGAGAGCTTGGCAACTCTGCTGCGCCGCACCAAGGGTGTCGACGTGGCGACGGCGTTGGTGCTTGGGCGCGATGTGGGTTTGGCCTTGGCCGCAGCGCACGAGGCGGGGATTGTGCATCGTGACGTCAAACCGGCGAATATCTTGATCGCCGCTAACGGCCGTGCCAAACTCGCCGACTTCGGCATAGCTAGGGGCTCGGACGACTCCGCGCTGACCGGGACGGGTCAGATGGTCGGAACGGTTGCCTTCATGGCTCCCGAGACGGCATTGGGTAGCCCGCCCACCCCGGCTGCAGACATCTACTCCTTGGGCGCGACGCTGTATTCGGCTGTCGAGGGGCATGCGCCCTTCACCAGCGAAGACGGGCGGCAGAACACGGCAACCATGTTGCTGCGGATGATCCGCGAGGACGCTCCGACGCCACGGCGAGCTGGCCCCCTGTCTCCTTTGCTGAGCCGAATGCTGTCCCGCGAGGTGACCAATCGTCCAACTGCCGCGGAAGTGCTCACGATCCTGACTGACCTGATCCGGGCTCCGGATGAACTGGCCAGCAGCCCTGCAGCCTCCGGCCCTTCCGCCGCCCCGGGGCCGCGGTCCATGGACTCGGCTGCGGCAGCGGTCGTTGGGGTGGCTCGGGCACCTATCCATCAGCCCGGCGCAGACGACGCAGTCAGCGCAAATGATGCAGGCGGCGCAGACAATGCAGACAATGCAGACGACGCTGCCGACATGGCCCTGGCGCCGACGATCAAGCGGACGCTGCTCAGCGATTCGAGCCAACCGATCGACGTCGACGACCGGCCCGCACAATCTCCACCCGGGCCGGCGGCCAATCAAGAATCCCCGACCGTATCTGGGTCCTCCCGCAAGCCAGACCACAGGAAGCGGGTTGCGGCGGTCGTGATCGCCGGCGCGGCTGTCTTGACCGCGATGGGTACCTTAGCAGCGACGACCAGGCCGGTCTCTGCTCCAGGTGTCGTGGCGGCGCCGACTTCTACGGGCAAGGGCATCGACATGGTCGGCCAAGGCCCAATAGAGCGATTGATCGTCAAACCCACCCCCGAATCTCTGCACGTGTCAGTGGAACTCTCGCGCGTGCTCGACGCGAATAGTGAGCTCTGGGTGGATATTCAGTTCGCCCGAACGGCTGGCAACTGTCCCGACCGGATTATTGTCTTTTCCCCCAAGCAGCGGCAGGCGACTCTCGGAACGGCGACGTGTCAGGGTGAGGTGGTGACCTACAGTGTCGCGACAACTCTGTCGTCAACGCTTGAGCCGGGGTCGGTCAACTCAGCGGCCTTGTCGTGGGCGGCGCTCGACGGTCCAAGAGGGGGAATCCTGATTGCTAGGGTGCGTCTGGTGACCGAAGGCCAGACAGTCTCGTGGCTGCCGACCAATCAGTCGTATGCGACCGCGAGTACGGGCGGAGGCGTCGCTATTCCGAAGTGAGTCAGCCCGTGCCGATGACTTTGCTGGGAAGTGTGACCTCGCCACCGCGTGTTCGCGAGGCACGGATCGTTTGCTCGCGCTCAGCGCAGCATTCACCTTCGTGCGGGACTCGCCTGACCGCCGGCAACCACGAGAGCCGGGCGCAGGTCGGCGTCGAGCACGAGCACGTCGGCGACCCCACCGGTGACCAGGTGTCCGACGTCCAGACCGAAGGCCTTGGCAGGCGTGCCGGTGGCGGCCAGGACGGCGTCGGCCAGGTCGATCCCGGCGGTCTGCACGGCCCAGCGCAGGCAATCGGCGACGTGCGCGACGCTGCCGGCGATGGCTCCGCTGCTCGTGAGCCGGGCGGTGCCGTCCGCCACGACGACCGGCAGGCCGCCGAGCGTGTAGTTGCCGTCCGGCAGCCCGGTGGCCGCCATCGCGTCGCTGATGAGGTTGATCGACCCAGGGCCGACCACCTCGAAGAGCATCCGCACCGTGTCGGGGGACAGGTGGACGCCGTCGGCGACCACCTCAAGAACGGCGTCACCCCGCAGGGCCGCGCGGATCGCCCCGGCAGCCGTGCCGGGCGAGCGGCCACGGATCGGCGGCATCGCGTTGAAGATGTGGGTGACGAGCGACGGGGCTCCCGCGGTGGCTGCGGCCCGACCCAGGACGTCGAAGGTCAGCGTCGCGTCCGCCTCGGTGTGCCCCACATTGACCCGTATGCCGTGTCGGTGCAGCGCCGCGGGCAGCAGGTCGGCGCCGGCTCGGTCCGGCGCGAAGGTCATGTGGCGGATCGCCCCAGGAGCGCCGACCGCTGCGGCGGCCTCGGCCAGGGCGTCGACCAGCCCGGGATCGCCGTCCCGCAGGGCATCCGGATCGTGAGCCCCCTTGCGGGCTGCGGCGATGAAGGGACCTTCGAGGTGGATGCCGGCCAGGTCGCCGGAGGCGACGAGAGCGCCGAGGGTCTGTGTGGCGGTGATCAGGTCGGAGGCCCCGGCCGAGACCAGGCTCCCGATGAGCGTGGTGGACCCGTGCGCCCGGTGTTCGGCGATGGCCGTGCGGGCAGCCTCGGGGTCGACGCCGAACTCGCCGCCAGCGCCGCCGTGCAGGTGCGAGTCGACGAGCCCGGGGACGAGCGTGGCGCCGGTCGGCACCCGCGGATCGGGCGCGACTGCGGACCAGTTCGGTGGCAGGTCGGCCAGCGGGCCGGCATACGCGATGGTCCCGTCCTCGATCGCGACGGCGCCGTCGTGCGTGGTTGTCCCGCCGGTGACCAGCCGACCGGTGAGGAGGGTGCGCGTCGGGCCGGAGTCGCCGTCGGTCGTCATGACGGGACCATCGCCCGGCTGGCCGCCGCCTCGCTGCCGAGGGACATGCTGACCTCGTAACGATCGCCGCGATACCAGGACAGGACGTATTCGACCGGGCGGTCACCGGCGGAGGCGACCCGGCGGAAGACGAGCAGCGGAGTGTGCTCCGGGCAGGCGATCAGGCGGGCGACATCGCCGGTTGCGGCCTCGCCCCAGAGGGTCTGCTCGGCCCCGTCGATGGTCAGCCCGTACTGGTTCTGGAACAGCGCGTAGAGCGAGCTCTCGAGGTCGTGGTGGTCCAGGTCCGGCAGGAGGCTGACGGGATACCAGGCGTCCTCAAGGGCGATGGCCTGTCCGTCGGCGAGCCGCAACCGGCGCAGTGACCAGGCCCGGTCGAGGGGTCCGAGCCCCAGGGCGCGGGCGATTGGGTCCGGGGGCACCTCACGACGGATCGACACCAACCGGGTCGAGGGCACCATGCCGCGGCGATGCATGTCCTGAGTGAAAGACGCCAGGTGCAGTTGGGTGCCGAGGCGCGGCCGGATGGCGAAGGTTCCCAACCCGTGGGTGCGTTGGAGCAACCCCTCGTAGACAAGGGTGTCGATCGCCTTGCGGACCGTGGCTCGCGAGACGCCGTAGGTGGCGGTCAGGTCGCGCTCCGAAGGGATGGCCTCGCCGGGGACGGCGAGGCGGGCCAGGACGTCGCGAAGCTGCCGATGCTTTGGCACCGGTCCCTCCAAGATCTGATCCGGCAGCGTGACGGCTGTCATGGTTAGGTCCCTCCCCACGTGGACAAGGTGGTCTTCATTCGCAGCCCGGGCGGCACCGCCCGCCCGAACGCGAGAGTCGAATCGAGAGTCGAATCGAGAGTCGAGACGACGTGGATACGGCCTCATTCTCTACGCTGCGTGGCCCCGTCCGGGTCGCTGTCCGCGGGCCACGTGAGCAAGTGTTCGCCGATGACGGCGTCGGGTCCGCACACGGCGTCGACCGGGGTCTCACCGGGGACGTCGAGCAGGATGATCGGCACGACCGGGCTGCGTCCGCCGGCCTCGATATCCGCCGGATCCCACGTGACGATCGGGTCGCCGGCGGCGATGTCGGTGCGCTCGGTGGCGTGCAGGGTGAACCCCGCGCCACCGAGTTGGACGGTGTCGATGCCCAGGTGGACCAGGACGGCGACATCGGCTCCGGCGATGACGAACGCGTGCGGGTGCAGCTTGACCAGGCGCCCGGAGATCGGGGCCACGACCGTGGCCGCGCTGCGGTCCGGGTCGATGGCCACGCCCGGCCCGACGATCCGGCCGGCGAAGACGGGGTCGGGGACCTCGTCGAGGGCGATGACCCGTCCGCTGCAGGGGCTGAGGATCGCGGTCACATGAGGTCCTGGATGTCCTCGGCGAGGTTGTCCGCCTCGGGGCCGACGACGACCTGGACGATGTTGCCGGTGACGATGACGCCGTGGGCGCCGGCCGCCTTGAGGGCCGCCTGGTCGACGAGCCCGCCGTCTTCGACCTCGGTCCGAAGCCGCGTGATGCAGGCCTCGATCTCGACGATGTTGTCGGCGCCACCGAGGCCGGAGAGGATGCGTGCTGCCTTGCTCATTTGAGTTCCTTTCGTGGGATCACTGTGCGGTTCTGCGTGGATCACTGTGCGGTTCTACGGGATATCAGTGCGGATCTATCGGGTCGGTCAGTGGACGAATTCGGTCTGGGTGACCTTGCGCAACCCGCGAGGGGCGTCAGGGTCAAGGCCAAGGTGGCGGGCACCGCGAGCGCCGCGATCTCGTCGGTGCGCGACAGGTGCGCGGCCAGGGTCCGGCGAACCGCCTCGGGCTGCTCGGCGATCTCTCGGGCCATCGCGGTGGCTGTCATTCGGAGCGTTCTCCTCGGGGCTTGACAAACGGTGGGAGCCTGGGTCATGCTTACTGGTACGTACCAGAGCGTATCAGTACGGACCACGAACAGCAAGCCCCGCAGAAGCCCCGCAGAAGCCCCGCAAGTGCACTGAAGAACCACCGAAGTAGCACCGCCGTAGTTCCTCAGGAGCACGGCGAGAAGCCCCCGGCTCCACCCTCCCGATCGCTCGTCCGTCCCGAAAGGACTTTGATGAACGCCCAAGCCGCCGCCCGCCAGACGAGTGGGAAACGGTTCGATCTTGCGCCGCTGCAGAAGTTCGGTCGCAGCCTCATGCTCCCCATCGCCGCCCTCCCCGCGGCCGCCCTCCTCCTGCGCATCGGCCAGCCCGACCTGCTCGGCAAGGACGGCCTCGGTTGGACCCAGGTGGCCGCCGTCCTCGGCGCAGCCGGTGACGCGATCTTCGCCAACCTGCCGCTGCTGTTCGCCGTCGGTGTCGCCATCGGCATGGCCAAGAAGGCCGACGGCTCGACCGCCCTCGCCGGTGTCGTGGGTTACCTCGTCTTCAAGGGGGTGGCCGACGCGATCTCACCGTTCGTCCTCGGAGCTGCCGCCGCCGGCGAGAAGCAGAAACTCATCAACTATGGCGTCCTCGGCGGCATTGTCATGGGCATCACCGCCGCCAAACTCTGGGAGCGCTACCACCGGATCAGCCTCCCGCCCTACCTCGCCTTCTTCGGCGGGCGGCGCTTCGTCCCGATCGTCACGGCCCTGGCCGCGATCATCCTGGCCGTCCTGCTCGGCGTGATCTACCCGGCCTTCAACAGCGGTCTGACCGCGCTGGGCAACTGGGTCGTGGCCAACACCATCATCGGTGGTCTCGTCTACGGCACGCTCAACCGCCTGCTCATCCCGCTCGGCCTGCACCACATCCTCAACTCGGTGCCGTGGTTCGTCTTCGGTGAGTACACCGCCGCCGATGGCCAGGTTTACCACGGTGACATCGCCCGCTTCCTCCACGGCGACCCGGCTGCGGGCCCCTTCATGACCGGCTTCTTCCCCATCATGATGTTCGCCCTCCCGGCCGCGGCCTTCGCGATCTGGCGCGCGGCCAAGCCCTCCCAGCGCAAGGCCGTCGGCGGCATCATGCTCTCGGGCGCCCTGACGTCGTTCCTCACCGGGGTGACCGAGCCGCTGGAGTTCTCGTTCATGTTCGTCGCCTGGCCGCTCTACGTCCTGCACTCGGTCCTCACCGGCACGTCGCTGGCAGTCGCCAACGCCTTGGGCATCCACGACGGATTCGGCTTCTCCGCAGGCCTGTTCGACTTCGCGCTCAACTGGAATATCGCCACCAAACCGGCCCTGCTCATCGTGCTGGGTCTGATCTACGCGGTGGTCTACTACGTCCTCTTCACCTGGGTCATCCGCAAGTGGAACCTGCGGACCCCAGGCCGCGAGGACGACGACTCGACGACGGCCGACACCAGCGCCTGATCGTCACAGACACCCGCTTGCGGCGGGTCACGCAGCAGCCGGTCCGAGAGCCCACTCGGACCGGCTGTTTCGCGTTGACCTCACCTTCCGGCGGGGCCGGGTTACGCTCCGGCTCATGTATGCCGTCCGCCGCACCTCCGCGGCCCTGCTCGCCGCCGTGGTGCTGGCGCTGGTGCCGGGGACGTCGGTAGGGCTCGCGGCGTCGGCCGGGCTCGCGGCATCGCCCGCGAGCTCGACGGCTGCCGGGCTGGGCGCGGATGGAACACCCGGACCGGCCATCGAAGAGACGCTGAGCGTCCCGGTGGGCCCGGAGCCCGACGGGACGGCGGTGGCGCTGGACGTGACCGTCTTCCGTCCAGGCGGGCTCGGCCAGCACAGCGAACCCTGGTCGGCGGTCCTGCTGGCCCACGGCTTCGGCGGCAGCAAGGCCGACCTGGTCGAGCGAGGCCGTGACCTCGCCTCCCGGGGCTATCTCGTGCTCGGCTACTCCGCCAGGGGTTTCGGCGCGTCGGGAGGCCGGATCCACCTCAACGACCCGGCATACGAGATCGCCGATGCCCGCGCCCTCGTGAGTCTGCTCGCCACCCGCAGCGACGTGCTCCTGGATGCACCCGGCGACCCGCACGTCGGCGTGGTGGGGGCGTCCTACGGTGGGGCGCTCGCGATCATGCTCGGCGCGACCGACCAGCGCGTGGACAGCGTCGTCGGAGTCGTTGCGTGGAACGACCTGGCCGACGCCTTCTTCCCGCAGTTCGCAGTCGTGGGGCCGCGCAGTCCGTTGGGGCCGGCTCAGGTGGATCGGTCTCCCGAGCCGGGACCGCTCAAGGCGCTCTGGGCGTCCCGATTCTTCGGCTCGGCCCTCGCCAGTGCGGGTTTGCCGGGTGCTGGTGCTGGTGCGGGTGCTCACCCGAGTTCGGGTGGCGGCGCGGGCGCCGTGTGTGGGCGATTCGACCCCACCGTGTGTCGGCTGTTCCTGGAGGCGACGGTGACCGGGCGACCGAGCCCCGAGTTGTTGACGGTGTTGCGCGCCCACAGCCCTCGTCCGCTGCTTGCCGGCCTGCGCGCGCCGACCATGCTCGTTCAGGGGATGGCCGACTCGCTGTTCGGCATCGAGCAGGCCGCCGCGACTGCGCGAGCGATCGCGGTCCAGGTGCCGCGGCTGGCGATCCGGTGGATCGACGGTGGTCACGACGGGCTGTCGAGCACCGCCGCAGCCGACGAGCAGGCGTTGCGCGATTGGCTGGCCGACACCCTCCGTGGCACCACGCTTCTGGCCGGCGCGGGCCAGTTCAGCTACGCCGCACCGATTCCGCGGCGACGGACGGTGGCTCCGCTCTTCACCACGCCCGACTCTCCGCCCACGGCGACCTGGACAGCCGTTCCCCTTGCGCCCCTTGTCGGCGCCTCGGGGGGCGCGACGTCCGACCCGCAGCGGATCGTCACGCCACCGGGTGGTCAGCCGGCGTCGGTGACCGCGATTCCGTCGCTCGGGGGGCTGGGCGTGGGCGCGGCGGCATACCAACTGGCAGCTCTCCCAGGGCAGTCCGCCGCCTTCGACAGTCCTCCCTTCGCGCAGCAGACCGCCATCGTCGGTGCGCCGCGACTGACCCTCACGGTGACCTCGACCGGGCCCGAGACCGTGCTCTTCCTCTCGCTGTGGCAAGTGACGGCCGGCCAGGCCACCCTGCCGCGGCGGCTGGTCGCGCCCGTGCGGGTGCTCACCACGCCGGGACAGCCGACCTCGGTCGACGTCGCGCTCGCTCCGGCCACCTGGACGGTCGAGGCGGGCAGCTCGCTTCGGGTGTTGATCACCTCGACCGACTCGGCGTATGCCGCCCCCCGCGAGGCTCGCGTCGACCTGGTGGCGGTCGCCGGCGGGGAGCTTCGACTGCCGCATGTCGACGGCTACCTCCTTGCTGCGGAGAGCGACCTGGACACCGAGTCGGTCGGGGTCGGGGCGGCAATCGCGCTGCTGCTGGCCACTTTCGGGGTGTTGGCCTGGCGCGAACGGCGCCGTCGACGGTTGCTGCCCGACCGGGACGACCTCGCCGACGTGCCGTTGGCGGTTGAGCACCTCGTGAAGACCTACGCCGACGGTCACCGCGCCGTCGGCGATGTGTCGTGGCGGGCCGAACGCGGCCAGGTCGTCGGGCTGCTGGGACCCAACGGGGCGGGGAAGACGACGACGCTGCGCATGGCGATGGGGCTCATCACCCCCGATTCTGGCGCGGTCTATCTCGGCGGGCGGGCAGTGCGCCCAGGGGCACCGGCGCTGCGCGGCGTCGGGGCGCTGGTCGAAGGGCCGGGCTTCCTGCCGCACCTCACCGGCCGGGCCAACCTGCACGCGTATTGGGCGGCCACCGGTCGCCCGATCGAGGAGGCCCGGCTCGACGAGGCCCTCGACGTGGCGGCGCTCGGCGGCGCGGTCGACCGGCCGGTGCGCTCCTACAGCCACGGCATGCGCCAGCGGCTCGGCATCGCCCAGGCCATGCTCGGGCTGCCCGACCTGCTCGTCCTCGACGAGCCCACCAACGGGCTCGACCCCCCGCAGATCGCCGCGATGCGCCCGATCCTGCAGCGGTATGCCGCCGCCGGCCGCACCGTCGTCGTCTCCAGCCACCTGCTGGCCGAGGTGGAGCAGACCTGCTCGCATGTCGTCGTCATGCACGCCGGGCGGGTGGTCACCGCTGGGCCGGTCGCCGATCTCATCGACTCCTCCGACACGACCGTCGTCCACCTCGACCCGGCCGCGACGGCGGAAACCATTGCGGCTGTTGCTGATCGGCTCCGGTCGGTCGCCGGGATCCTCGAGGTCGAGATCGTCGAGGACGAGGGTGACTCGCGGCTGGTCGTCACCGCGGGTATGCCGCGCCCCGACGTGGTCCGGGCGCTCACCGAGGTCGGTGCCGACGTCGTCGGGCTGAGCAGCCGCAAACATCTCGAGGAGGTCTTCTTGCGGGTCATCGCCGCCGCCCAGACCGCAGGAGAGCCGACCGGATCGGTCACCGAACGGCTGCGACAGGTGCGGGCCCGATGACCACGGACCCGGTCGCCAAGCAGCCCACCACCACGGTGCCGACCGCCACGGTGCCGAGAGCGACGGAGCCGACCGCGACGGAGCCGAGCGGGCGGCATACCCGAGGGGCGTTGTCCTTCGGCGCGGAGGTGCGCCGACAACTGGGCCGCCGTCGCACGCTGTGGAGTTTCGTCATCATGCTTGCGCTGCCGGTGATCCTCATTGGCGCGTTCGCGCTCGGCCGCACGAGTGGCCCCCCGGGCGGCTCGCGGCTGTCGGACCTCGCCCAGCAGGGCAGTGCCAACTTCGCGATCTTCGCGCTGGCGGCAGCCTCCGACTTCCTCCTCGTCGTCCTCGCGGCCCTCTTCGCGGGCGACGCGGTGCCGGCTGAGGCGTCCTGGTCAACCCTGCGCTACCTCCTCATCGCGCCCGTCCCGCGGGCTCGGCTGCTGGCGAGCAAATGGGCCGTCGCGATCGTCAGCCTCGGGGTCGCCATCGTCGTCTATCTCGGTTGGGGGCTGCTTGTTGGCGGTCTTGCCTATGGGTGGGCTCCCTTCACCAATCCGGCTGGGGGAGTGTTGGGTTGGGGCGAGTTGTTGCCCCGGCTGGCGATTGCGGCGGCCTATCTCTTCGTGACCCTGCTGCAGGTGGCGGGGATCGCGTTCGTGCTCGGTGTGCGGACCGACGCGCCGCTGGGTGCCGTCGGGGTGGCCGTGCTGGTCGCGATCGTCTCGTCGATCCTCGGCCAGATCGACAGCCTGGGCGACCTGCGCAACGGCCTCCCGCTGCACTACATCCGCGCATGGCAGGACCTGTTGACGCCCCAGGTGGACTGGACCGCGATGGGGCACGGGGTGCTCTGGTCGGTGCTCTACACGCTTCTCACCGTCGGGTTGGCCTTCGCCGTGTTCCGCCGCAAGGACGTCCTCAGCTGAGGCGACCTTCTCGACCGGGCTCGCGGCGGCGGCCCGCCGAGCCCCAGCGAGCCCTGACCACGATTGTCAGCGTCGTGACGGACGTCTCGTGGAAGGCGGATCACACATCGAGCGTTCCCTGGGGGTGACCTGTCACGCTGTTACTGACGGGTAACACTGAAATCAACGACCCTGGGGGGCGACGATGCTGGATCCGAAGGCGGCGGGGGAGATCGCCCGCGCATTCGGGCTGGGCGCGAACGCCCGCCTCGAAGGCCCGGTCGCCCATGGCCGCAAGGGCGAAGTCTGGCGCTTGGTCACCGACGAGGGTCGGTATGCCGTGAAGGCCCTTTTCGGCACGGTGTTCCGCGAGCGGGCGGAGCGGGACGCGGCATACCAGGACGTCGTTCGCGATACGGGCGTACCGATGCCCGCGGTTCTGCGCACCCTCTCGGGCAACGTCTTGGCCGACGTCGGTGGGCCGCCCCCCAACGCGACCGTCAGGGTCTACGAATGGGTCGACATCCTCGAGCCGCGCCGTGACCTTGATCCGCGCGAGATCGGGCGGCTGCTCGCCCGCGTGCACAACGTCGAGGCGCCCGCTGCCGGAACTGTGGATCCCTGGTACCGCGAGCCGGTCGGCCCTCAGGTCTGGGGCGAGCTCGTCGAGGCCTTGCGTGCGGAGGACGCGCCCTTCGCCACCGACCTCGCCGCGCTGGTGCCCCAACTTGTCGCTCTTGAGCAGACTTTCGAGGTGCCCGCGGACGTCCGGACCTGCCACTGCGACCTCTGGGCCGACAACGTCCGCGCGACGCGTGACGGCGGGATCGTCCTGCTCGACTGGGAGAGTGCCGGCCCCGAGAGCCCGTCGCACGAGTTGGGGATGGTCGTGTTCGAATACGGCCTTGGCGACCCGGCCCGGATGCTCGATCTGTATGCCGCCTACCTCATCGCCGGAGGGCCCGGCCGGATCTCGCGCGCCGGTGACCTGACCATGTTGGGGGCGACGAGCGAGCACCTGGCCGAGGAAGGCTGCCGCCGCTGGCTCTCGGCGACCGATGAGGGCGACCGCGAGCTCGCCGCCGCGTGGGTCGAATGGCTGCTGCACGAGCCGATCACGCCGGCCACCGTGGCCGACGTCCTCGACGCCGTGGCCGGCCTCGGTGGGAGCCGCGGGGCGTAGCCTCGACTGGCCGCGCCGCACGGCATACCTGATCGCGGCGCTGGGCCGGGGTCGGGGCCGCGCATGAAGCCTTCTGCGGGGGTGTGATTACCCCACCGGGGGCTGCTTCATCGGCTGCCTCACCCCCGGTCTCACGCCGCGCGCTCAGGGCGTCGGTGGCCGCGTGGGTTGCAGCGCCAGCGCCATCGTCAGCCGCAGGACCTCCTCGGGGTCATCAAGCCGGTCCCCGAACAACTCGCGCAGCTGGGCCATGCGGTAGCGCACCGTCTGTGGGTGGACGAACAGGTGGGCGGCGATGAGCTCGCGACGGCCGTGGTGCAGCAGCCACGACCGCAGCGTCTCCTCCAGCCGCAGCCGCACGGTCGGGCGCACCGCGGCGAGCGGCGCCAAGGCCCGAGCCCGCAAGTCGGCCAGCGCCTCAGGGTCGGCGCTCAGCAGCAACTCGGCCAGGAGGTCGTCGGTGTCGAGGGTTCCGCGCGAGTTGGGCTGGGGGAGGAACTCGCGAGCGCGCAACACCCGCTGGAACGACCGATGTACCTGCAGCCACGGTCGCTCGGGCCCGATGATCGCCCCGCGCCCTTCCAACTGGCGCACCAGCCGCTCCCGATCCCGCCCGGTGGCGTCGGGCACGAGCAGGACGCCGGCGTCCTCGTCGTCGACGCCGGCCGGCTCAGTCGACATCGCCAGGGTCCTGGCGTCGAGGAGCCCGAGCACCGCGCGCAGTTGCCCCTCGGGCAGGAGCACCGCGGTGAGCGACCGTGGCGGGTGCCAGTCGGCCCGCCGAGCGGCCGCGACGAGGTCGGCCTCCTCGCCGCCACCGACGAGCAGCGCGGCCAATCGGTCGCGATAGCGCTCGCGCGCGCGCCCGGCAGTGGCCAGTTCGTCGGCATGACCCGAGATGCTCGCGGACGACAGGGCGTCGATGTAGGCGAACACCAACTCGGCAAACGCCCCCAGCGTGGCCGCCGGCACCCCGGTCGCCACTGCCTCCCGCGACAGACCGCGCCAGCAGACTCGCGCCCCGACCCGGTATGCCGCCTGCAGCGCGTCCATGGACCGGCCACTGCGGGCCTCGCCGCGGCCCAACTCATAGGCTGCAGCCGTGCTTGGGGCGATGGGTTCGGCAGGGTCGGTGCCGCTGCCGACCCGGGCCAGCTCGAGGAAATTGACCAGGGCCAGCTCGACGGCGGTACGGATGCGCGCACCCATGGCGTCCGAAAACGGCCGGGCATAGCTGGGCACTTCGCGCATGATGGTCTCGACGGCCTCGGCAGCCACCCGCGGGACGACGCCTCGGAGTCGCTCGAAGACGTCCTGTTCGAGGGCCAAGGACGTGACCGCCGGCACCGCGCTGGGGGGCGTTCGGGGAGTGCGAGGGGCCCGTGGGGTGACGGACATGGCTTCACCGCCTTGTCTCTCGCGAACAAAAGTTCAGCTCCGCTTCACGTCGAGCCATCAGAAATCTAGCGCAGAAACCCGGAACAATGGGTTCTATGTCCGCCACGGTCACCTCGCCGCGAGGCCGCAGTCTTCGACAACGCGCCTGGCGCGCCGCCGAGATGCTCACTGGAGCCCTCATGCCGGCCGACACTCTCGATGTCATCAACCCCTTGCGCCCCGGCGCCGACCCGCTCGCGGGCCGGATTGAGCGGATTCATCTCGAAACCGCGGACGCTGCAACCGTTTTCATCAAACCTGGAGCCGACTGGTCGGGGCACATCCCCGGGCAGTACCTCCGCTTCGGCATCGACATCGGTGGTGTCAGGCAGTGGCGCACCTACTCGCTGACCAGCCGGCTCGACCGTCCCGACGGCCTGCTGACGATCACGACCAAGGCCATCCCCGACGGCTTGGTGAGCAACCACGTCGTCCGTGACCTGCGCCCAGGCACGCTGGTCCACATCGGCCAGGCCGAAGGCGACTTCGTCCTCCCGACGGCCCGCCCGGACAAGGTCTTGTTCCTCACCGGCGGCAGCGGCATCACGCCCGTCATGGGGATGCTGCGCAACCACATCGCCGAGTTGCCCGACGTGGTGATGATCCACTCCGCGCCAACCGCCCGCGACGTCATCTTCGCGACCGAGCTGCGCGAGCTGGCCGCCACCGGCCTGATGCGCCTGGTCGAGTTGCACACCGACACCGACGGCATGCTCGACCTCGCGGTCGACCTCGACCGCCTCGTCCCCGACTGGCGTGAGCGTGAGGTCTGGGCGTGTGGCCCGGCCGGAATGCTCGACGCGTGCGAGACCCACTGGTCGACCGCCGAGCTGCGCGAGCGCCTGCACGTCGAGCGCTTCCGCACCCACCTGCACGCCGCTGGCGAGGGTGGCACCGTCACCTTCACCAAGACCGGAACGATCGTCGAGGCCGACGGCGGCCGCCCGATCCTTGAGGTCGCCGAAGAGGCGGGCATGCTCATGCCGCATGGTTGCCGCATGGGCATCTGCTACCAATGCGTCTTGCCGCTGCGCGACGGCGCGGTCCGCGACCTGCGCACCGGCGAGGTCACGTATGCCGCCCCCGGCGACGGTGTCGCCATCCAAACCTGCGTGTCGGCTGCCGCCGGCGCGTGCGAGATCGAGCACTGAGGAGCCACTGAATGACCCTCGTCGCCGAGCCGCACCCCGTTGCGACCGACCCCACGATGCCGAGCGAGCGGTCCGGCCAGCGGGCCGGGTCTGCCTTCGCGCCCCCCGCCCCGCCTGTCGACGCCCGCGTCAACCCACACCTGCGTCTGGTCGACGGCAAGGAGCGGGTCCTGCACCCCAAGCCGTCCGGTCGTCCCGACCCGACCGCGCACCTGTCGGCCGCCGACATCGAGGCCCTCGGTCGTGAGCTCGACGCCATCCGCCAGACCGTCATGGATTCGCGCGGAGCCGACGACGCGGCATACATCCGCAAGGTCATTGCGTTCAACCGCTACCTCGAGTTGACCAGCCGCGCGATCCTGCTGTTCTCGCTGTTCCCGCCGGCCTGGTTGGTCGGCACCGCGGGCCTGTCGGTCGCCAAGATCATCGACAACATGGAGCTGGGCCACAACATCCTCCACGGCCAGTGGGACTGGATGCGCGACCCCAAGATCCACTCGACGACCTGGGAATGGGACCATGTCACGCCGGCGGCCCAGTGGAAGGAGTCGCACAACGAGACTCACCACACCTACACCAACGTCCTCGGCCGCGACAACGACCTCGGCTACGGCATCATGCGCGTCGACGCCGACCAGCCCTGGCACCTGGCCAACCTCGGTCAGCCGCTCTACAGCTTCATCAACGCCCTGTTCTTCGAGTGGGGCATCGCCAGCTACGACCTGAAGCTGCATGACGTCATCACCGGCAAGATGCCCCGCGAGGAGTCCAAGCCTCGGGTCGACGCCATGCTGACCAAGATGCGTCGGCAGGTCCTCAAGGACTACCTCATCCACCCGCTGCTGTCTGGGCCGTCGTTCTTCCCGACGATGGGCGCCAACTTCGTCGCGACGATCATCCGCAACCTGTGGTCCAACGGGGTCATCCTCTGTGGGCACTTCCCGTTCGGCGTCGACACCTTCGCCTACGACTCGATCGAGGGCGAGACCCGCGGCGAGTGGTATGTCCGCCAGATGCTCGGTTCGGCCAACATCTCCGGTGGCTGGCTCGTCCACTTCATGTCGGGCAACCTCAGCCACCAGATCGAGCACCACCTGTTCCCCGACCTGCCGAGCAACCGCTACGCCCAGGTCGCCCCGCAGGTGCGTGAGATCTGCCAGCGCTACGGCCTGCACTACGTCACGGGTTCCTACCCGCGTCAGCTCGCCTCGGCCTGGGCCAAGGTCTTCGTCTACGCCCTGCCCGACAAGGAGCCCGACCGCTCCCGTGGGCAGATCGTCGCCTCGGCCGTCAAGGACGCCTTCGTGGCGGGGAAGGCCAAGCGCGCGGCCAAGCGCGCCGCCAAACTGGCTTAACCCCTTGCGGGCAGGGATAGCCTCACAGACGTATCTCTCGATAGTCCGGACACCTCTTTCTGGTGTTACGTCGTGAGGAGCGTCTCTCCCATGCTCAAGCCAAGTGCCCATCCGCACCCGATGACCAGGTTGTCCGAGCGAGGCCTCTGATGGCCCGCATCCCCGACTACCTCGACTTCGACCTCGAACTCACCGACGCCGGTGAAGGCGGCTACACCGCCCGGGTCCTCGCCTCCCCCAAGGGGGAGGCCAGTGCCGATTTCCGTATGCCGTTCCTCGGCGTCGATCTCGAGAACGTCATCCTCAAGCTCGGCCGCACCCGTTCGGGCGTCCGCGCGCTGGGCTCCCCGCAGCATGACCTCGCGCGCACCTTCGGCGGTCAGCTCTACGACACGGTGTTCTCCGGAGAGGTCGGCACCTGCTTCCGGCGCAGCCTCGATGAGGCGGACGAGCAGGGCAAGGGCCTGCGTATCAAACTGCGGCTCACCGACGTCCCCTCGCTCGCCGACGTCCCCTGGGAATACCTGTATGCCGCGGGGCTGGGTCGCTTCCTCGTTCTTTCCGAGTCCACGCCGATCATCCGTTACCTCGACCTGCCGCGTGAGGTTCTGCCGCTCACCGTCACGCCTCCACTGCGGATTCTCTTGGCCGTGTGCAGCCCAACCAACCTCACCCAACTCGACACCCAGGCGGAAGTCGCGCGGGTCGCCGAATCGCTCCGCGACCTCGTCGAGCGTGGGCTGGTCATCGTGGACCCGCTGCCGAACGCGACGCTCACGGCGCTGCGTCAGGCGCTGCGGGCGACCGACTATCACGTCCTGCACTTCATCGGTCATGGCGGCTTCGACCCGGTCGCCGGCGACGGCGTGCTCGCCTTCGAGGACGCCGACCATCTGGGCCACCTCGTGTCCGGGCAGGACCTGGGCACGCTGCTGCACGATATGCGCACCCTGCGCTTGGCCGTCCTCAACGCCTGCGAAGGCGCTCGGCAGTCGCCCACCGACCCCTTCTCGGGTGTCGCGCAGTGTCTGGTCCGTCAGGGCTTGCCGGCGGTCGTCGCTATGCAGTTCGAGATCACCGATACCGCAGCCACCAGCCTGTCGTCGGAGTTCTATGCCGCTCTGGCCGACGGGCTGCCCATCGACGCTGCTCTTGCACATGCCCGGATGAGCGTGTTCGCTGCGGACAACGACGTCGAGTGGGGCACGCCGGTCCTCTATCTGCGCGCCCGGGACGGGCGAATCTTCGACGTGGCAACTCAAGGTGCGGCCCCGCCGACACCTACGCCGACACCAGTGGCGACACCCGCGCCGACACCCGCGCCCGCTCCACCATCACCCATCCCGATCCCTTACCCGATCTCGACCACTCCACCGACTCCGGCGCCGATGCCCGTACCGACATCCGCAACACCCCCGCCGATGCCCGTGCCGACGCCACCTACCCCGCAAACGGGGGCGGGCGGCATACCTGCTGACGCGCCGGGAGCGCCGAAGCAGCGCCATCCCGCGGTGGCACCCGCTGTCGTCGCAGCCGTCATCGTCACCTTGGGCCTGGTCGCGGCGTTCTTGCTGCGGCCCGATGGCGGCGCGGCGACGAATGGACCGGGGCCGGCGCCCAAGGAGTTCAACGGGTTCGTCGCGATGCGCGGAACGCCGGTCATCGACGGCCAGGCCAACGAATGGGCCGGAGCCGTGCCCTACGTCTCGGACGTCCTCGTCGCAGGCAAGGCGACGAAGATCAAGGCGACGTGGAGCCTGATGTGGGACCAGCAGGCCTTCTATGTGGTCGCCGATGTCGCCGACCCCAACCTCATGCCAGCCGACCAGACGGCTCCCGACCAGCAGTGGCGCGGAGATTCGGTGAGCTTCGAGCTCGGGGCTGATCCGCGGGGCTTGGCCGTCGAGGCTGGGCTGCGGGCCACGGACGCGCACTACATCGTCGGCCTGACCCCGACGACCCCGGCGCGGACCAAGATCGTCATCAACCGTGCCAACGTCACCAAGAACACCATCGACGCCGGCCGATTCCATGGCGAGAGCGACGCCGTCGTTGCGCTCATTCCCGGCGGTTACCGGGTCGAGGCGCGCCTGCCCTGGGCCGTGACGGGTGTGGCGCCCCTTGGGGTGCAGACAGGTCAGGTGTTCGGGATCAACCTCAACGCCAGCGACGCCGGGTCCTCACCCAAGGAGTTCGCCGCGATGTACTCCAGCAACCGGGGCCGCACCAGTGCCAACCAGGTCCGACCCGCTGCCTGGCAGGTCGTGCAACTGCAGGGCTGACCTGGGGAGGCCCCGAACCCCGCTGGAGCTAGGCGTCCACTGTTTGCGCGCGGCGGCTCGGTGAGGGAAGATCTACCCACGGGTAACCCCACCCGGCGACCCGACTCGGGAGGACGACGATGGCCAGGTACGACATCACGACCGCAACCTTGGGCACCCTGCTGGCCGACCCCGACGTGGTGGCCATCATGGAGAAGCACGCCCCCGGCATCACGACCAACCCCATGATCGGCATGGCGGCCGGCATGCCCGCCGCCCAGGCCGTCGCCATGGCCGGCGGGATGATCGGCGGAGACGCCGTGTCGGCAATCACCGACGAGGTCACTTCTCTTAACTGAGGTGCATGTAGTACAGTCTTCACAGACACCAACACAGACCCACGAGCGGCTGCCGGACCCCCTGCTGGCGGCCGCTCGTGTTTGTGTTTCCGGGGACCATTCGCCCACATCGGCAGAGTTCGGTCGCCCGCTCCCGCGCTAGGCACCCCCGTTTGGGCCCGTTCCCCGTTGTGACGCCACCCGCCGCGGTAGGCCGCCGCTAAGCCACGGTATGCCGCGGGCGCGGCATACCGGATAGCGTGCGGTGATGGCCGCGAAGGCAACGACCCCCGCGATCGAGCTCGCTGTCGGTGAGCGGACGATCCGGCTCAGCAACCCCGACCGGGTGTATTTCCCGGAGCACGGGTGGACCAAACTCGACCTGGCGAACTACTACCTCGCGGTCGGCGACGGCATCGTCCGGGCGCTGCGGGAGCGGCCGTGCATGCTGCACCGGTTCCCCGAGGGGCTGGCCGGCGAGAAGGTCCACCAGAAGCGGATCCCGCACGGGGCCCCGCCGTGGTTGCAGACCGTGCGGCTGCACTTCCCCCGCTGGAACCGCACCGCCGACGAACTGTGCGTCACCGAGCTCGGGTCGGTCATCTGGGCGGTGCAGATGTCGACCGTGGAGTTCCATCCGTGGAACGTCCGGCGCGCCGATGTCGATCGCCCCGACGAGTGGCGGATCGACCTCGACCCCATGCCCGAGGCCGGGTTCGACCGGGTGCGCGTCGTCGCCGGGGTCGTCCGCGAGGTGCTTGACGAGCTGGGCATCGTCGGTTTCCCGAAGACTTCGGGGGGCAACGGGCTGCACGTCTACGTCCGGATCGTGCCCGAGTGGGAGTTCGGCGACGTCCGCCGGGCGGCCCTCGCCTTCGCCCGCGAGGTGGAGCGGCGGCTGCCTGGAGACGCGACGACGACCTGGTGGCGCAAGGACCGCGACCCCCGGCATGTCTTCATCGACTACAACCAGAACGCTCGCGACCACACGATCGCGGCGGCCTACTCGGTCCGCGGCGTCCCCGACGGCACCGTTTCGACGCCGATCCGGTGGGACGAGATCGCCGACGTGGAACCCCGATCCCTCACGCTCGCAACGGTTCCCGCGAGGTATGCCGCCCTCGGTGACCTTCACGCGGGGATCGACGACACGGCATACCGGCTGGATGCCTTGTTGGAATGGGCCGAGCGGGACGAGCGTGCGGGAGCCGACACGCCACCCGAGCCGGACGCCGGACCCGACACCTGATCGCCGACGCCTGGACGCCGACGCCTGGACGCCGACGCCTGACCCTGCGGCCCGCCCGACGCCGGAACGCGCCAACCTGTGAAATTTCGATGAATCCGCAACCACCGGCGCTCAGGAGGTAAGGGGCGGCTTACCCTCAGTCATGGCCCCGTTGCCACCTCGGCCGGCACCTCCGGCTCCGGCTCCCGAAACGCCGTCACCCGCCCGTGCGCGGGTCATGGCCCGGCGCGCTCTGGCCTGGGGCCGCCGCTGGTGGATCCTCACGGTGGTCCTCGTGGCACTCGCCGGCCTCTCGGGCACCCTGCTCGTGCGGGACCTACGCGCCCCCGCGCCGCTCACCCAGGCCGAGATCGACAAGGCCGCCGCGAAAGTCGTCGACAAGGCGCTGGCCGAAGCCGCGCGGGCCCCGTCAGCCGCCAGCACGGCATACGCCCAGGTCGCGGCGAGCCTCGTCATCATCGAAACCGTTGGCGGGGGAGGCGATCCGGCTGCGCAGGGCCTGGGGACGGGCGTCATCGTCAGCCAGGAGGGTGCGATCCTCACCGCCAACCACGTGGTCAGCGGCGGCGGCGCGATCACGGTGACCTTCGCCGACGGCACCCGTGCCCCCGCTCGGGTCCAGAGCGCGCAGCCGGAGAACGACATCGCGGTGCTCGTGGCCGACCAACTCCCGCAGGTCGTCGTGCCAGCGGTCCTCGGTGGGGGCGTGCGCGTCGGCGACCCGGTGTATGCCGTCGGCCATCCCCTCGGGCTCACCGCGTCGCTGTCGTCCGGGGTTGTCTCAGCGACCGGGCGAACTATCGAGGCGGAAGGGCTCAAACTCGCCGACCTCATCCAGTTCGACGCGGCCGTCAACCCGGGCAATTCCGGTGGGCCACTGCTCAATTCGGCTGGTCAGGTCGTCGGCATCGTCACTGCGCTCGCCAACCCGTCCAAGCAACCCTTCTTCGTCGGCATCGGTTTCGCCGTGCCGATCGCGACAGCCGGCGGCGCCGCCGGCGGACCCTCGATCTAAGGAGCCAGATGTCGACTCCCTTTGCCGCTGGCACCTCTGCCGCCGCCCCCTCGCCGGGGCCAGGCGCCCACCCGCTCGAGCAGATGCTCTACCAGGTGAAGCGGACCATCGTCGGCCAGGACCAACTCCTCGAGCGGATGCTCGTCGCGCTCCTGGCCCGCGGGCACCTGCTTGTGGAGGGCGTACCCGGCCTGGCCAAGACGATGGCGATCAAGACGCTCGCCGAGGCGATCGGGGTGGACTTCAAGCGCATCCAGTTCACGCCCGACCTGGTCCCCGCCGACCTCATCGGCACCCGGATCTACAACCAGCAGACTGGCGACTTCCAGGTGTCGCTCGGCCCTGTCTTCGCCAACCTCGTCCTCGCCGACGAGATCAACCGGGCGCCGGCCAAGGTGCAGAGCGCCCTGCTGGAGGTCATGCAGGAACGCCAGGTGACGATCGGCCGCGAGACCTTCTCCGCGCCGGACCCGTTCCTCGTCATGGCCACCCAGAACCCCATCGAGTCCGAGGGAACCTATCCGCTCCCTGAGGCGCAGGTCGACCGGTTCATGCTCAAGGTGCTCGTCGGATATCCCTCTGCCACAGAGGAATACGTCGTCGTCGAGCGGATGATCCGCGCGGCCGAGCGGATCGACGCGGTCCTCGACGCGGACGGACTTCGGGGGCTGCAGGCCGCCGTCGACACGGTCTACGTCGACCCCGGAGTGATCCAGTATGCCGTCGCGCTCGCGGGTGCGACCCGTGACCCAGGCGTGGTGGGGCTTCCCGAACTGGCCCGCTATCTGTCCTTCGGTGCCAGCCCTCGCGCGTCGATCAACATCGTGCTGGCGGCCCGGGCGTGGGCCTATCTGCGTGGCCGTGATTACGTCATCCCGATGGATGCCCGGGAGCTTGCGCCCGATGTCCTGCGTCATCGGATGGTGCTCAGCTACGAGGCCCTGGCCGATGACGTCAGCGCCGACGACCTGCTCGGCCCGATCCTCGCGGCGGTGCCGCTGCCCGAGACTGCGGGAGGGCGGCATACCTCAGGGGTGGCCGAGCCGATCCCCGCCAACGTGGACCCCGCATGGTACCGACGACCGGAGTAGCTGCCTCCGAGCGGCTGCTGCGCCGGCTGGAGTGGACGGTGGTGCGGCGGCTCGACGGGCGGTTGCAGGGCGACTACCGGACCATCTTCCGTGGCACCGGGGTCGACTTCCGCGATCTGCGCGAATACGAGCCGGGCGACGACCTGCGCCACATCGACTGGAACGTCACCGCGCGCACCGACGTGCCGTTCGTCCGCGAATACACCGAGGATCGTGAGCTGACCGCCTGGCTGTTGCTCGACCGGTCGGCGTCGATGGCCTTCGGGCCGACCGATCGGCCCAAGCACACGGTGCTGCTCGAGCTGGCGACCACTCTCGCACTGGTTCTCGCGCGTGGAGGCAACCGGGTGGGTGCCGTCCTCTATGGCGACGGGGTCGATCGCACGGTGCCGCCGCGGCAGGGGCGGGATCAGGTGCTGCGGATCGCCCGCGAGTTGCTCGCCGACGCCCCGACTGCGGGGCACCCGACCGACCTGGGCGGGTTGCTGCGGGCGGCGTTGGGCATGGCCCGGCAGCGCTCCCTGATCGTCATCGTGTCGGACTTCGTGACGACGCCGGGGTGGGAGCGGCCGTTGGGACTGCTCGCCCGTCGGCATGACGTCGTGGCCATCCAGTTGGTCGACCCGCGTGAGCATGACCTGCCCGAGGCCGGGCTCATCGCGCTCACCGACCCCGAGACCGGGGAGCATGTCCTCGTCGACACCGGCGACGTTGAGTTCCGTTCTCGGCTATGGGAGTTGGCGCAGGCGCGGCAGCGCCAACTGGAGGCGGTCGCCGCTCATGCCGGGATCGCGCTGCACCCCGTGTCGACCGACGAGGATCTCGTCGGGGCGTTGCTGCGGATGGCCCGTCTGCGCAGCAAGTGGCGGCGCTGATGCCAGTGACGTTCATTTCCCCCTGGGCGCTGCTCGGGCTCCTTCTCGTGCCCGGTCTCGCCGCGGCATACCGAATCGTGCGAGCCCGCCGAGCGGCCCGGCGAGCCGAGCTCGCAGCGCTCGGGTTCGCTCCGGTGTTGGCCGGGGGCCGTCGTCGACGAGGTTGGGTCGTCCCGACCGCGCTGGGTCTGACGCTGGGGCTGTTGGTGCTCGCCGCCGCACGTCCGCAGGCGACCGTGCCCGAACTGCGCCGCGAGGGGACGGTGATCCTGGCGATCGACGCCTCGACGAGCATGACGGCCACCGACGTGGCGCCGACCCGGATGGCAGCGGCCAAGGCGGCGGCGAAGGCCTTCATTGCGCGGCAGCCGAGCACGATCCGGATCGGGGTCGTGTCCTTCGGGGACAGCGCGGTGGTCCTGCAGGCTCCGACGCTCGTGCAGGCCGAGGTCGTGGCGGCCATCGATCGGCTGACACCCCAAGGGGGCACGTCGTTGGGGCAGGGAATCTTCGCGTCGCTCAAGGCAATTGCTGGAGGGAAACTCGCGATCACCGAAGAGCAGTTGGCTGGGGACATCGAGAGCCTCGACATCGGGTACTTCGGGTCATCGGCCATCGTCCTGCTGTCCGACGGTGAGGACACCTCGCGCCTGGACCCCCTGGCATTGGCCGAGCTCGCCGGTGTCGCCGGTGTCAAGATCAACACCGTCGGGCTCGGCGACCCGGCCGGGACGACGGTGACCGTCAACGGCTTCACGGCGGCGACGCAGTTGGACGAGGCGACGCTGACGGCGATCGCCGACGCGACGGGTGGGCGCTATCGGGCGGCACCCGACGAGGCGTCCCTCGCCGATGTCTACGGCTCGATCGACCTCGCGATGACCAGCACCCCCGTGCACATCGAGATTTCGGCGCTGTTCGCGGCGGCCGCCCTGCTCATCCTGGTCGCCGCCGCCAGCACGTCGATCCTTCGGACTGGGCGGGTGATCTGAGTGTCGTTCGCGTGGCCCTACGCCCTGCTCGCGGTGCTGCTCGCTCCGGCGCTGCTCGCGGCATACCTCTGGTCGTTGCGACGGAGGCGCAGGTATGCCGTCCGGCATCCGGATCTCGCGCTCGTGCGTGCCGCGCTGCCCGCGCGTTCCCGCTGGCGTCCGCATCTGCCGGTTGCGCTGCTCGTGCTGGGCGTCGGGCTGTTGGGGCTGGCAGTCGCCCGGCCGCAGGCCTCGGTCGAGGTCCCGATCCAGCGCTCGACGATCATCCTCGCGCTGGACGTGTCGCGCTCGATGTGTGCCACCGACGTCGCGCCCAACCGGCTTTCGGCCGCGCGGACGGCCGTCCAGGAGTTCGTCGAGACCCAGCCGAGGGACACTCGGTTCGGGCTGGTCGCGTTCTCGGGATCGGCTGCACTCGTCGTGCCGCCGACGACCGACTCGGCGGCGGTGCTGACGTCGCTCGACGGGCTGAGCACCGGGCGCGGGACGGCGATCGGGTCGGCCATCCTCACGTCGGTCGATGCGATCGCCGCGATCAACTCCCAGGTGCAACCGATCGGCGAGGTGCCGCTCGGGCCCGACACCATGCAGCAGCCGGGCGTCCCGGCGCCGGTGCCGAGTTCGATCGACCCGCCGCCTGGAGCGACTGGCGGCTTCGTGTCGGACATCGTCGTGCTGCTCACCGACGGTGCCAACACGCGTGGGGTGCTGCCGGTGGCGGCGGCCAAACTCGCGGCCGAGCGCCGGATCCGGGTCTATCCCATCGGTTTCGGCACGACGAATCCGACCCAGATGGTGTGCACCGCCGAGCAGTTGGGCGGGGACGCTTTCGGTGAGTTCGGGCCACGATCTGGCGGACAGGTCCCGGGTGGACAGGCCCCGGGTGGACAGGCCCCGGGCGGCGGGTTCGGCGGAGGGCGCAACTTCCTGGTCGTCGATGAGCCCACCCTGAAGGCCGTCGCGGCCACCACCGGCGGGGCCTACCACCAGGCGAGCGATGCCGCTCAGCTCGGCGAGGTCCTGCGAGGGATCCCGCGCGAGGTCGTGCTGCAGCGTGAGGACCTGGAGGTCACGGCATACTTGGCGATCCTGGCAGCGCTCGTCGTGGCGGGCGCGCTCGTGCTGTCGGTTCGGTGGAACCCGCTCGCGTAGGTTCCTGGCCTCGGCCGGGGTTGAGGTCTGCCTGGCCCCGCCTGTGGTTGAGGTGTTGACCCGCTCGCGTGGCTGCCTGGCCCCGGCTGGGTTTAGGTGTGGCGGAACGGGGGCCAGGGACCGCGTTCCACCACACCTAACGGGAGGTGTGGTGGTGTCGCCATCGAGCGTGAAGGTGCCTGCCCAGTCAAGTACGACCGGTCAACAAACTCTGACACGGTGTCACGCTCTACCCTTCCGCTAGCGACCGCGGGAACCGACCGGGGTGCGCCTGCGAGCACCGACGCGGGATCGAGGGACGGGGGCCATGGACAGGTTCGAGCTCAAGAAGGACTATCCGTCGCTCTATGCCCCCAGATCGCGCACCTGGGAAGTGCTCGATGTTCCCCCCATGCTGGCGATCGCGGTGGACGGAGCCGGTGACCCGAACATGTCACCCGACTATGTCGAAGCGGTCAGTGCCCTCTTCTCGGTCGCCTACACGATCAAGTTCGCGGCCAAGGCACAGGGACGCGAGATGGTCGTCGGGCCACTCGAGGGTCTGTGGTGGGCAGAGGATCCCCGCAGTTTCATCGAACGCGACAAGGGCGCCTGGAGTTGGCGGATGCTCATCGTCCAGCCGCCGTGGGTCGACGAGGTGACCCTGGAGGCAGCGGTGGCCAAGGTTGCCGCCAAGCAGGCCGTCAAAGGGGCCGGCTTGGGCAGCACAGCGCTGTCGAAGCTGACGCTGGTCACCCTCAACGGGGGTCGCTGCGCTCAGGTGTTGCACATCGGTTCCTATGACGACGAGGGCCCCACGCTGGCCGATCTGCACGACCGCTTCATGCCTGAACACGGGCTGGCGTTCAACGGGCCACACCACGAGATCTACGTCGGTGACCCGCGTCGTACGGCACCGGAGAAGCTCAAGACCGTCCTGCGCCAACCCGTCCGCCCGGCCTGACGCACGCCGGTCCCCGAGATCATCGGCGGGTGTGGGGAATTCGGGGTCGCTGGAGCCGGGGTGGGCCGAACTTGCCGGCGAGTGTGTGGAATTCGGGGAGCGGGGAGGGGGAGCGGGGAGGGGGAGCGGGATTGGCGGACGGGTCAGGCTTCGGGGACGGTGCTGTGCAACTCGTCGAGCCAGACCTTCGCGGACGCGTCGGACGGCATACGCCAATCGCCTCGGGGCGACAGCGAACCGCCGCGGACCACCTTCGGGCCGTTGGGCAGCGCCGAGCGCTTGAACTGGTTGGCGAAGAACCGGGTGAGGAAGACCTCCAGCCAGTGCCGGATCTCCCCCAGGGTGTATGCCGTGCGCGCGCCTTCGGGGAAACCTTCCGGCCACTGCCCGCTCGCCGTGTCGTGCCAGGCATGCCAGGCCAGGAAGGCGATCGTCGACGGTCGCAAGCCGTGGCGCAGGACGTAATACAGCGTGAAATCCTGCAAGGCATACGGCCCGATCATTGCCTCGGTCGACTGCGCAGCCTCTCCCTCACGGGTCGGCACCAACTCGGGCGTGATCGTCGTGTCGAGGATCGAGCGCAGGGTCGCCCCCACCTCATCGCTGAACTGGCCCGAGGCGATGACCCACCGGATGAGGTGCTGGATGAGCGTCTTGGGCACCCCGGTGTTGACCCCGTAGTGCGACATCTGATCGCCGACGCCATAGGTGCACCAGCCCAGGGCGAGCTCGGACAGGTCGCCCGTGCCGAGCACGATCCCCTTGCGCTGGTTGGCGATTCGGAACAAATAGTCGGTGCGCAGGCCGGCCTGGACGTTCTCGAAGGTGACGTCATAGACCTCCTCGCCGCGCCCCACCGGGTGCCCGAGATCGCGGAGCAACTGGGTGGCCGCCGGCCGGATGTCGAGCTCCTCCCAGGTGACCCCGAGCGACTCCATCAGCCGGATCGCGTTGCCCTTCGTGTGATCCGAGGTCGCGAACCCCGGCATGGTGAAGGCCAGCACGTCCGAGCGGGGCCGCCCCAACCGGTCCATAGCCCGGCACGCGACGATCAGCGCGTGGGTCGAGTCGAGCCCACCCGACACCCCGATGACCACCGTCGGTCGGCCGATCGAGCGCAGCCGCTGCTCTAGCCCCGACACCTGGATCGAATACGCCTCGAAACAGTCCTGCGCCAATCGGGCCGCGTCGTCCGGCACGAACGGATAGCGGTCGACTGCCCGACGCAGCCCGAGATCGCCCCGCGGCGGATCCAACCGGAAGGTCACCTCGCGGAACGCCCCGACCCGCGCGGCGTGAGTGCGCCGGTTGTCGTCGAACGTCCCCTGACGCATCCGCTCCTGCCGCAACCTCGCGAGGTGCACGTCGGCGACCGACCGTCGCGGCCCCGACGGGAAGCGCTCGCCCTCCGCCAGCAGCGACCCGTTCTCCCAGACCATGGTCTGGCCGTCCCATGAGAGGTCGGTGCTCGACTCGCCTTCTCCGGCGGCGGCATACAGGTATGCCGCGAGGCAGCGTGAGGAGGCCGACTCGGCGAGCATCGCGCGGTCGCGCGCCTTGGCGACCGTGATCGGCGACCCCGACACGTTGACGAGCACCGTGGCTCCGGCCAGCGCGGCCTCGGCGGACGGTGGGATCGGGACCCACATGTCCTCGCAGACCTCGACGTGGACGACGAGGTCAGGCACATCGACGGCCCGGAAGAGCAGATCCGGCCCAAACGGCACGTCGTCCTCGCCGACCCGAATGGTCCCGCGCACGTCGTCGCCGGCCGCGATGGTCCGCGACTCATAGAACTCGCGATAGGTCGGCAGGTAAGACTTCGGCGCCACCCCGAGCACCCGCCCCCGGTGCACGACGACCGCGCAGTTATAGACCCGCCCTCGTGCGCGCAAGGGCGCCCCGACGACCAACACCGGCAACAACTGGGCCGATGCTCGCACCAACTCCTCGAGCGCGACCTCGACTGCGTCGAGCAGTGGGTCGGCCAGCACGAGGTCGTCCAGCGAGTAGCCGGTCAGTCCCAACTCCGGGAACACCGCGACGGCAACGCCCTCGTCGTGGCACTCGCGCGCCACGGCCAACGTGGCGGCGACATTGGCGGCCGGGTCGACGAGACGCACCGGGACCGTGCAGGCAGCGACCCGCGCGAAGCCGTGGTCATAGATGGAGAAGAAGTTCATGCGGCTACCGCGCGCCTCCCTGGTCCGGCGGCCCCGGGTCGGAGCCCGTCTCGAGTCTCCCACGACCCGAGGGCATGGGTATGCCGCGTGCGGTGAGGCCAGGGGCATGGCCCGAGCGATGGACACGAGGGGGAGCGCCACCGTTCGCCGACACGCGGCATACATGAGCATTGTTGCCCACAGTCTGCGGTTCCGCATCTCGAACTGCTCACGGAGGCAGGCTCACTCGTTGCCTAGACTTCCAGGTATGCCGCCCGCACCTGCCCCTTCTCGCGGGCCTCGGTTCGAGCCGTTCCGGGCTCTGCGCTACGCGCCCGGAATCGACCTCGACGCCGTCATCGCACCGCCCTACGACGTGTTGTCCGACGCCGACGTCGCCGCACTTCGGGCTCGCGACCCGCACAACATCGTCCACGCGGACATCCCCGCAGGCACCGACTCGACCCGGTATGCCGCCTCCGCGCACCTGCTGCGCGACTGGCAGGAGACGGGCGTCCTGGTCCGTGACGAGGTGCCGACGCTGTCGATATATCGGATGCGTTTCGTCGACGAAGCCGGCCAGCGACGCGAGTTGGTCGGGGTTCTCGGCGGGTTGGAGGTGGTCGCTGAGGGGGCCGGTCAGGTGCTTCCGCACGAGCGGACCACGCCCAAGGCGTCGACTGACCGTCTCGATCTCACCCGAGCCACTGGCACCAACCTCTCGCCGGTCTGGGGGCTGTCGCTGGCGCAGGGTTTGACCGCTGCGCTCGCCGAGCCCGCCGAGCCGATGGGGAGTCTGGTCGTCGACGGCGTCGAACATGTCGTCGAGCGGGTTATCGACACCGACCGGATCGCCGCGATCTCGGCGATCATCGGCGCCGACGACGTGTTGATCGCCGACGGTCACCACCGTTATGGCGTGGCCCGGCGCTACCGCGATGAGATGGCGGAGGCCAAAGAGCCCGAGAGCGCATCCGGGGCGGGGGCCACGTTGGCCTTCGTGGGCGAGCTCGTCGCCGATCAGTTGGCTATCGACGCCATCCACCGCATTGTCCGGGGCCTGACCCCGGCAGCCTTGCGGGAGGCGTTGGCGAGGGACTTCGAGTTGGTGCCCGCCCCCGCCGCCCAGCCCGGCCCGGCGCTGCTCGCCGAGCTCAACCGCTCAGGGCGGTTGTTGCTCATCGAGTCACCGGAGGTGGCGACTTGGCTGGTGCCGCGGCCGGGGGCTTTCGACGACGTGCGGGCGCTCGACGGCGCCTGGCTGGAGCACACGCTGGCCGGGACAGGGGCGGTGCTGGACTACCAGCACGGGGTGGCCGAGGTGCTCGATGTGCTGCACGCCGACCCGCAGGCCCTGGCGATCCTTATCCGCCCGACCAGCCTCGAGCAGATCGAGCGGACGGCGCGCGAGGGCCTGCTCATGCCACCCAAGTCGACGTTCTTCACACCCAAACTGCGCACCGGCCTGGTGCTGCGCCCCCTCGACGAGGCCTGATACGTCGCGACTGCCTAAGCCGACGTGCGGGCGATGATGGGGGAGACGGGGCCACCGGGGGCGGCGGGCCCTGCCCCGAGCGTCCCAGGGTCGGGAGAGGCCTGATCCATGAGGTGCTCGATCTGGGCCATCGTGCCGAACGCGATCAACACCGACCCGGGCTCCAGCACGGTGTCCGACGACGGGTGGGGGGCGAACGGCATACGCGGGCCTGGTCGATGGGCGAGCAGGCGCGCGCCGGACGATTGCTCGAGGTCCAACTCGCCGAGGCTGCGTCCGGCCAACGGCGAGTCGACTGGGATCCGGATTTGTTCGATCCGGAAATCGAGCTCCTCGTCGTGCATGACGACGTCGAGGAACTCCGCGACGTGGGCGTTGAGCGCGAAGGCCGCCATTCGGCGACCGCCGATGAGTTGCGGGTTGACGGCTCGGGTCGCCCCGGCGAGGACGAGCTTCTCCTTGGAGTCGACGGTGCGGGCGCGGGCGATGATGACCAGATCGGGACGCAGGGCCCGCGCCGAGAGGGTGAGATAGACGGTGTCGGCGTCGGTCTCCAGGGTGGCGATGAGGGCGCGGGCACGGTCGATGCCGGCCGCGCGGAGCACCTCGTCGCGCGTGCAGTCGCCGATGAGGTGCGGGTCCTCAAGGTGCATGACCCGATCGGGGACGTTGTCGACGACGACCACCTGCGAACCAATGTTCTTCAGGTGCTCGCGCGCCGAGCGACCCACCCGGCCGTGGCCACAGATGATGACGTGGCCACTCATGCCCGAGATTCGCTTGTCCATCCGACGCCTTTCGAAGTACTTCCGGACATCCCCCTCGGTGACCGTCCCGACCATCACCGTGAGGTTGTAGAGGGCGATACCGACCCCGAGGATCATCAGGCTGGTCGAGAACGCCTTGCGCACCGGCGTCGCTTCCAAGACCTCGCCATAGCCCACAGTCGTCAGGGTCATGACCGCTTGGTAGATCGCGTCGAGCAGGTTGTAGCCGAGGATCATGTAACCCACGACGCCATAGACCGTGATGACAAGCAGCGACCCGATCGCGAGGGACATGCGGCGGACGATGCTCACGTTGGCTATTGAACCGCGTCCCGGGCGTTCCGGATAGCAGCGGAGGTATGCCGCGCGGCAGGCGACTCGGTGCCGGCGCGGCATACCTCGTCCGGCGTGTGGGTGGGACCTCGGTCACGCGACGTTCGCGGCGGTGCCCGTTAGGCTCGGGCCGTCAACGTCGACGCTCGTGGCACCGGAGGTGCGCGATGGGCAGTGCAGATCGGGACGTCAGCCGGGTTGCGATTGTCGGGGCCGGCCCGTCCGGGCTGTTTGCCGCCCAATCGCTGGTCGGGCAGAGCGACCTTCCGGTGCAGGTGGACCTCATCGACCGGCTGCCGACGCCTTATGGCCTGCTGCGCTACGGCGTCGCCCCTGATCACACGAGCATCAAGTCGGTCGCCAACGCGCTGGCCCGCACCTTCGACAGCAGCGGCGTCCGCTTCATCGGCAACGTCGAGCTCGGTCGAGACATCTCGCGCGAGCAGCTTCTCGCGGCCTACGACGCCGTTGTGTATGCCGCGGGCGCGGCTGAGGATGCCCAGCTCGGCGTCCCGGGGGAGGACCTGGCGGGCAGCCGGTCGGCGCGCGAGTTCGTCGCTTGGTATTCCGGGCATCCGGACGCCCCCGCGCAGGACCTCGGCGGCGTGCGGACTGCGGCGGTGATCGGCGTCGGAAACGTCGCGGTCGACGTCGCCCGGGTCCTGGCCAAGACGGCCGACTCGCTCGAAGTGACCGACATGCCCCCGGCGGTGTTGGCTGAACTGCACAGGCACCAGGCCGACGACATCCACGTCATCGCGCGGCGCGGGCCGCAGCACGCGGCCTTCACGACGGTCGAGCTGCGCGAGCTCGTCCACACGCCGGGGCTGGCGGTGAGCGTCAACGAGGACGCGTTCGACGGCATACCCGATGACCTGGAGCGCCGACCGAAGGCGAACGTCGAGATTCTGCGGGAGGTGGCCGCGAAGATCGTCGAGCACCCGCGTCGGCGGCTGCACTTCTGGTTCTGGCGCAAGCCGATTGCCATCGAGGGCGACGGCCGCGTCGAAGCGCTCGTGCTGGAGCGGACCCGGCTGGACGAGACCGGCAAGGTGGTCGGGACTGGCGAGACCCAGCGGCTGGAGACCGAGTTGGTGCTGCGCTCGATCGGGTATCGGTCGACCGCGCTCGCCGGGGTGCCGTTCGACGAGCGTGCCGCGGTGATCCCCAACGTCGAGGGGCGGATCGTTGGGGCGGACGGGGAGGTGCTGCCTCGGGAGTATGTCGTCGGGTGGATCAAGCGCGGCCCGACCGGGGTCATCGGCACCAACAAGTCAGACGCGTCGCAGACCGTTCGCCATCTCGTGGCCGACTTGGTGGCGGCGCGGGCCTGCGATGGCGGGGCGGCCGGTGGGGTGACAGGGGCGGACCGACCGGACCTGCTCACCGCGTTGGCCGAGCAGGGCCACGAGGTGATCAGCCTCGACGGGTGGCGGGCCATCGACGCTGCCGAGATCGCTCGGGGTGCCGCCCTGGGTCGCGATCGCACCAAGCTCGACACCTGGTCGGGGTTGTTGGACGCGGGGCGGCTCGATCCAGCCTGACGTCCCGAAAGGTGGGATTTCGGGCAAATCGGGACCCCCGACGTCCGGTGGTCGAGTGGCCCTCCCTACGCTGCCTGCATGAGCGCCTCCGACCTGCACCCCAATCTCCAGCCGATGTTCGAAGAAGTGCTGCGGCGCAATCCTGGCGAGTCGGAGTTCCACCAGGCCGTCTTCGAACTGATCCACAGCCTGACCCCGATCGCCGGCAAGCAGCCGGAATACATCAAGTGGTCGATCCTCAACCGGATCTGCGAGCCCGAACGGCAGATCATCTTCCGGGTCCCGTGGATCGACGACTCCGGGGCGGTCCACATCAACCGCGGCTTCCGGGTGCAGTTCAACTCGGCGCTGGGCCCGTTCAAGGGTGGGCTGCGGTTCCACCCCAGCGTCAACCTGTCGATCATCAAGTTCCTCGGCTTCGAGCAGACCTTCAAGAACGCCCTCACCGGTATGCCGATCGGCGGCGGCAAGGGCGGCAGCGACTTCGACCCCAAGGGCCGCTCGGACGCGGAGATCATGCGGTTCTGCCAGTCGTTCATGACGGAGCTCTATCGGCACGTCGGTGAGTATCGGGACGTCCCGGCCGGCGACATCGGCGTCGGAGGGCGCGAGATCGGGTTCCTCTTCGGGCAGTACAAGCGGATCACCGGGCACTACGAGTCGGGCGTCTTCACCGGCAAGGGCCTCACCTGGGGCGGTTCCCAGGTGCGCACCGAGGCGACCGGTTATGGCGTGACCTTCTTTGCCGAGGAGATGCTGCGCGTCACAGGGGAGTCCTTCGACGGCAAGCGCGTCCTGGTCTCCGGGTCGGGCAATGTCGCCATCTATGCCGTCGAGAAGGTCGCCCAGCTCGGTGGGACGGTCGTCGCGGTGTCCGATTCGGACGGCGTCGTCCTGGACGAGAAGGGCATCGACCTGGACCTGCTCAAAGAGGTCAAGGAGGTGCGGCGCGAGCGCCTCACGGAGTATGCCGCCGCGCGCGGAGGCTCCGCGCGGCATACCGCTGGGGGTTCGATCTGGGACATCCCGTGCGACGTGGCCCTGCCCTGCGCCACCCAGAACGAGCTGGACGAGAGCGGCGCAATTGCCCTGGTGGCCAACGGAGTTCGACTGGTCGCCGAGGGAGCCAACATGCCGACCACCCCCGAAGCGATCCGGGTGCTGCAGGACGCCAAGGTGCTCTATGCGCCGGGCAAGGCGTCCAACGCGGGCGGGGTCGCGACGAGTGCGCTGGAGATGCAGCAGAACGCTAGCCGCGACTCCTGGGACTTCGAGTCGACCGAGGCGCGCCTGCAGCAGATCATGTCCGACATCCATGGGCGCTGCGTGGAGGCGGCGGACGAATACGGCGACCCCGGCAACTACGTCATGGGGGCGAACGTCGCGGCCTACACCAAGGTCGCCGACGCCATGGTGGCCCTCGGGCTCATCTGACGGCGAGCACCGGGGCGGGTGCTGGGCGGGTGGTTCCAGCGCGAGCCTATTGGCGTTAACATCGCCATATGACGATGAAAACGCAAGTGAGCGCTCCTGCCCCGGTTGCTGGGATCAGCGAAACCTCAGCGCTCACGGCTGCGGCCTGCCTGTTCCACGTGTTCAGCGATCGCTCGCGGCTGGCCATCGTTCAGCACCTTGCGTCGGGTGAGCATCGGGTCGTCGACCTCACCAAACACCTGGGCCTGGCTCAATCGACGGTGAGCAAGCACCTGCTCTGCCTGCTTGATTGCGGTCTGGTCACTGTGCGACCTCAGGGTCGCGCCTCGGTCTACGCCTTGGCCTATCAGGAGGCGACGCTGCAGGTGCTGCGCGCTGCTGAGAACCTGCTCGCCCTCACGGGTGATGCCGTGGAACTGTGCCCGCGCTATGGCACGGAGGCGCGATGAGCACCAACACGAGGGCCAGCGGGCTGACGGCGCAGGAGCGGCAACGCCTCGGCCGCCGGGCGCGGCAGTTGGCGGGCGCCTCGGTGGCCTACAACATCGTCGAGTGCATCATCGCGGTGTGGGCCGGTGCGGCGGCATCGTCCGTGGCGCTGATCGGCTTCGGCCTGGACTCCCTCGTCGAAGTCTCCAGCGGACTTATCATCCTGTGGCAGTTCAGCCACCATCTGCCTGAGTCGCGTGAACGCGTCGCCCAGCGACTGATGGCGCTCTCGTTCTTCGCGCTGGCCGGTTACGTGACCTTCGGATCAGTCCGCGGACTGATGTTCGGCGTCGAGCCGGACACCTCGCCGGTCGGCATCGGGCTGGCCATCGCTTCCCTGATCATCATGCCCATTCTGTCCTGGGCGCAACGTCGCACCGGCCGACGACTCGGCTCCGGGGCCGTCGTGGCTGACTCGTCGCAGACGTTGCTGTGCACCTACCTCTCGTCTGTTCTCCTTCTCGGCCTCGTGCTGAACGCCGCGCTGGGGTGGAGCTGGGCTGACCCCATCGCGGCGCTCGTCATCGCCGGGGTCGCGATCAACGAAGGGCGCAACGCCTGGCGCGGCGACCTCTGCTGTGCCGCTGGCAGCTCTGAGCCGAGAGCGTCACAGGGCGCGGGTTGCGATGACGGTTGCTGCGCCGATGACTCTGCCACCGTGGCCGGACCGGCGACTTCGGAGAGCCACTGATGGGCGCCGGACACTCGCACGGCACCGCGACCGGAGCTCACCGGAGCCGGCTCCTGACCGCACTGCTCATCACGCTGACAGTGATGGGGGCTGAGGTCATCGGCGGGCTGATCTCCGGGTCGTTGGCCCTGTTGGCCGATGCCGCGCACATGCTGACCGACGCCGCCGGCGTCGGCCTCGCGCTCCTTGCGGCTTGGTTCGCCAGCCGGCCAGCGACCCCTGAGCGCACATTCGGGTATCAACGGTCTGAGGTCCTGGCAGCGGTCGTCAACGCGCTGCTGCTCTTCGGCGTGGCCGGCTTCGTGTTGGTCGAGGCGGTGCGACGGTTCACCTCGCCGCCGCCGGAAGTCGCCACCGGACTCATGCTCGGGGTTGCCGTCGTTGGTCTCGTCGCCAACACGATCTCGTTGCTGGTGCTGCGCGGTGGGCAGCAGGAGTCGCTCAACGTGCGCGGGGCATATCTGGAGGTGCTTGGCGACCTGTTGGGCTCCGCTGCCGTGATCGTCGCGGCCATCGTGATCGCGCTGACCGGCTACACCCAGGCCGACCCCATCGCCTCTGCCCTCATCGGGTTGATGATCCTGCCGCGCACGTGGGGGCTGCTTCGGGAGGCGGTGGACGTCCTTCTTGAGGCCACCCCCCGGGGTGTTGACCTCACCCAGGTGCGTCAGCATCTGCTGGACACTCCCGGCGTCATCGACGTGCACGACCTGCACGCCTGGACCATCACCAGCGGCCTGCCGGTCCTCTCGGTCCATGTGGTCGTGGCGCAGGACGTGCTCGCCGACGGAGGCGGCGGTCGGGTGCTCGACTCCCTCGGCGCCTGTCTCGCAGGCCATTTCGACGTCGAACACTGCACCTTCCAGCTCGAGGAGCCGACTCACCAGGGCCACGAACACGCGCACCACGACTGAGCCCGCGGCTCGGTGACCCCATTCAGTTGCGGCTGGGGCGTGGGGCGGGGCGGCATACCTGATGGGTATGCCGCCCCGCTCACGTGAGGTGCGAATCGCCTTTCAGAGCAACGACATCCGGGGCTCGCCGTTGAGCAGGCCGGTGCCCGCGATGGTGCACGTGCCACCGCGGACGGCGCCGCCGTTCCACACCTGGCGGACGCAGGAGCGCTCAGCGAGCTCGCCCCAGTAGTTGGGGTGCAGGGACTCCTGGATGTAGTAGGGGCCGGTGGCCGTCGAGATCGTGCGGATCTGCGAGATCCATTCGGTCTTGTCGACGGCGCCCGCCTGGGTCCAGGACGAGAAGCCCTTCTCCTGGAGCAGGCCGACCGTGTTCTCGCAGAGACGGCGGCCGTTGAAGGCCGACTGCAACTCGAGGACCTTGGCGCCGGCGATGCCCGACGCGGAGAGCGCGCCCTTGACGGTGTTGTTGATCGTTGGGAGGGCGGAGCCGTTGGCCCAGTCCGCGTCCCGGTTCCAGAAGCCGCAGCCGCCGGTGCTCTGGCGGGTGTAGCCGGACTGGCTGTAGCGGAAGCCGGAGCCGTTGGGGATCGGCGACGGATAGTCCTGCACGACAAGGGTCCACGCGCTGTCGGCGTAACCGGCGTTGCGCATCGCCTGGCGGACGTTGAGCAGGGCGGTCGTGATGCGGGCCTTGACGGTCGCGACATTCGTCGAGGTGAAGTTGGCCTTGACCGACGAGTCGTCGTAGCAATAGTTGGGCCACCACGACGGCGAGGTGAGGAAGTTCGTCACGCAGGACTGGATGATCCCGGCGAAGTTGAAGTCGTTGCCGCCGATGCTGACGACGACCATCTTGACGTTGTGGCCGGCCGCGAAGTTCTGCAGCATCTTGGCCTGGCCCTGCTTGCCCGCGCCGTTGTCATAGAAGTCCAGGCCGGGCTTGAAGTAGCCGTCGGACGACGTGTAGGTGCTGGTCTGGGCGCCCGAGCAGGCCAGGTCGACGCCCTGGGTGCCAGCGTTGATGTAGATCGAGGCGGCCCAACTGCGGTGGCAGCGGTTGATCTGCTCGGCGGTGCGAGTGGCGTTGTCGTAGTAGGCCGTCGAGCCGAGGGCATCGACCGACGACGAGCTGGAGTTGGAGTTGCCGGCCCAGCGGCCGGCTTCGCCGGAGATGTAACTGTCTCCCAAGCTGGCGACCCACGGAGTGCCGACTCCGGGCCCGTCGGCTGCCGCGGTGGTTGCGGAGGTGAGGCCCGCGGCGGCGAGGCCGAGTGTGGTGAGGAGGATCGCGGCATACCGCAAGCGGCGTATGCCGCGGGGTCGGCTCGACGTGGCGAGTGGGCGGACCGAGGGGATGGGAAGAGTCATGTGAGCTCCCGATCGACGCTGATGAGGATGACCGTCGGGTGCCCCGTCACCGACCCACTCACTGTGGCACAGGTCACGTTCCCGTGCCCCCCGAATGAGCGGGAGCGTTTGAGGCGAAGTCAGGTGCGACATTTCGGTAGAGCGTGTTTCACTGAGTGATGCCCATCCAGCAGCTGCGGCACTCAGTCCCCGAGAGGGACTTCGGGCTCGGGGCGGTCGAGGCGGCCGATCGGTTCCGCCCAACGTTGAAGAGCGACGCGCCGCTATCGCAGCCACCGCTGGCTCGCTCGCGGACGCATTCTCGCCGGATTACCTCATTCTCATGCGTGAAGACTGGCCGGGCTGAGCCGTCGGACTGAACGGCTAGAGCCGGGAGCGGAACTCGGCGACGCTGGGGCCTGCCCGGGCTCGCAGCCCAGCCTCCTCGCGACCGCCGCGGCCGCGCGTGGTGTTCGAGTCATCGGACCGCGGTCCGAGATGACGAGGTGACAGCCCGCCAATCGGCAAAATTGCACCCCGGCGCCGGACGCCGTCGACACGTATCGTTTCTGCGGTGAGTTCTAGGCGATATTTGCGTTGGGCTATCCCGGGCGGGGTTCTGGTTGCCGCCTCGGCGTTCCTCTGGGGCCGTGGATGGTGGGTTTACGTCCTTTCGCTGGTGGGACTGGCCATGATCATTTGGCCGATGCCAGCCCGACGCCCACGGTAAGAACAGCTCACGGCGCGGATGATTCGCTGGCGCTTACAGGCGGGAGCGGAACTCGGCGACGCTGGGGGCCTGCCAGTCGGTGTGGTCGTTGCGCCAGCCTTCCTTGTCCAGG
>ERZ795030.1025-NODE-1025-length-40416-cov-17.990412_pt1 | contig 40416 bp, 53 predicted proteins | sample MGYA00375122_ERZ795030 | MGnify/ENA primary metagenome ERZ795030 (study PRJEB30165, sample SAMN05720146) | activated sludge metagenome | isolation source: anaerobic digester from wastewater treatment plant | place: Japan | collected 2015-04-20 ... | reverse complement strand
GCTTCCAAGAACTCCTTATATCAAACCAACCTTCAAACTGATCCTTGAATCTGCCTATTTATAACGGGGTTGAAACATTTACCACCGGAATGGGGGCAATATTTGTCATATACGGCATTGCCTCGTTGCTCCGTTCGCGGCGTTTCTCGCAGCTGGTTAAGCGATGAGATGAACAATGCCATGGGCGTATAGCGGTGGCCGGCAAATTTATCACTATTATGAAGACACCCACACTGATCATCAGGCTTCTGGGGCTATATCTGATAGGTGCGTCTGGCATGTTGCTGCACCAAATGCATCGGGCCAATGAGATGGCGGGCCGTTTTGCCGCTGGGGCGGCGATCTCCGGCGACGTCAAGGTTTACGGAGTTTGCGGGTTGATCATCGGGGTGATTGCGGCGGTGTTTGCCGGGCCATTGGCGCGCATATTGACCTTTGATTCGGAGCCGCAAGAGAAGGCGCGCGATTTGACCGATACGCTTCGCAGTGGAAAATCATGATACCGCATACCAGACCGCAGCTGCTGGTGATTTGGACCATCTGGTTTTCGATGCTGGTGGCGGTTTTTATCTACCAGTTTGCGCTGGGGCATGGAATTCCGTCCGGGCCGAATGCGCGTCCGGAAGGCGCCAATCCCATCCTCTTCCTGGCGGGAGGGCAGCTCGTGGTGGCAGCGGCGATCCGGTGGATCCTGATCCCGCGGGCGGATGCGGCGGGCAAGGTGCTGGTTTTGCTGGTCCTTGGCGTGTCACTCAGTGAGGCGGTCGAGTTTTTCGGGCTCTTCCTCGTGCCGGTAGACCAGCCGGGCACGAAGCTGACGCTCTGGATTCTGTCCATCGTGAGCATCCTGCAATTTGCGCCGGTGTATGCGCTGCCCAAGGCGAAGAATCCTTTTCACGAGGCGAATTCGTAACCGGCACAAGCTCGGCCGTGGGTCAGTGACACCCGACCCACACGGCAGGCTCCGTCCGGCGTGGTTCGTGGTAGCGCAGACTTCCAGTCTGCTCAGTCAAGCGGGCTGGAGGCCTGCGGTATGGTGCCGAAAGCGTCGCCGCCGGCGGTTACACGCCGGTCCAGTGGAGGCCGAAGGCGATCCAGAGCGGGATGGCGAGGATGCCGAGGATGGTCGTCGCCAGGATGATTTGCGCGGCGACGAGAGGCTGGCCGCCGTAGTGGCGGGCGATCACCAGCGGAAACATGGCGGCGGGCATCGCGGCTTGCACCACGATCACGCGGCGCAGCTCCAGCGGGAGCGGAGCCCACTTGGCGAGCGCGAGCAGGACCAGGGGCAGGAGGCCGAGGCGCAGCAGGCAGGCGCCGAGCGTGATGCGCGGGTGCACCAGCGACTGCGGGTCGCGGAAATAGTTTTCCACGGTGGCGCCGCAGACGAGTAGGCCGAGCGGCACGAGGCACGAGCCGAGGGCATCGAGCGTGCCGGAGACGACGGTGGGCACGGGCACGCGCAGCGCGTTGAGCACGAGTCCGACGACGAGGGTGCAGGAGATGGGGTTGACGAGTTTGCGCCAGCCTTCGCGCAGGGAGAGCCCGGCGAGCATGAGGATGCCGAGCGACCAGATGGCCAGCTCGCAGCCGATGTTGTGCACGAGGAGCACGCCGAGGCTCTCGCGGCCCCAGAGCGACTCGACGATGGGCAGCGCGATGTATGCGTAGTTGCCGATGCCGACGGCAAACGCGAAGGTGCGCAGTCCGTGCCCGGCGGTGAGGCCGAGGGCGCGGCCGGCGTAGTAGCCGATGGCCATGCCGACGGCGACAGTGCCGAAGCCCACGAAGGGGGCCGAGAGAATCGTGGCGGGATCGCGCACGGCGGGGTTGCCCAGCACGGCCTTGAGCACGAGGGCTGGATAAAAGACGTTCATCAGCAGCTTGAGCAGTCCGGTTTCGGCGGCTTCGGGTAACCAGCCGGCGCGGCGCACGAAGATGCCGAGTCCGAAGATGGCAAACACGGGAAGCGTGATCGAGAGCAGCTGTGTGTACGACGTCATGCCAGAAGGCGGCATCAGAGCGCCGATGGCGGGGCGTGGGCAAAAGAAAACGCCGCGCCCGGAGGGGTGCGGCGTGGGGAGGCAAGCGGTGAAGCGGGTTGCGATGGCGATTATTTTGCGGGGGCTTCGGTGGCGGGCGCGTCGTCGTCATCGGGGGGCGGCGGCGGGGCGTCGTGACCTTCGCACGGCGGCGGCATGTGGCGGCATTGCTCACGGGGGCCGTCGTGGCGGCGCGGGCGCGCGGGGAGGGCGTCGAATTTTGCCTGTTGCTCGGGCGTGAGCTCGGCGCGGATCTTGGCGCGGAAGCTTTCGCGGAGAGCCTGGGCCTTGGCGCGGGCGGCGGCGTGCTCCTTGGCGCCTTCGGCTCGGAGGGTTTTCAACGCGTCGCGCTCTTCCTGGGCGAGGGTTTGGAGCTTGGCTTTTTGGGCGTCGGTGAGATCGAGCGCACGGGCGAGGTGGCGCAGGTGCTCGCCGCGGGGGCCGTGGCCGTGCGGGCGGCCAGCCTCGCAGGGCGCCTTGTCGTCGGGCGGCGGAGGCGGTGGCGGCGCGTCGGATTCGTCGGCTGCACGGAGCGGGGCGACGGCGGCGCACAGCGCGATGGCGAGGGTCGCGAGGAGGAATTTGGTTGGGTAGTTCATAGTCGGATAAGTCAGATAACGAGGCTGGTGACGTGGCGGCGTGGGGCTGGTTACCCGGCGAGGTTTTTTCTTCCCGTGGGTGTGGCGGAGGGCGCAATGTGCGGGGCATGGCACGCGTGACGACCGACAGACTCATTGCCTGGGCGATCGGGGTGGTGGAGGCGACGCAGCGGCGGCTGCCGGAGGAACTGCGCGCGCTGGCGGTGGCGGTGCCGGTGCACTACGAGGCGGAGCCGGACGACGACGTGTTGGCGGAGGGCTTCGAGCCGGACATTTTGGGGCTGTTTACGGGGGCACCGTACGGCACCGAACTGTCGCACGATCTGCCGGAGCCGCCGCAGATTCTGCTCTATGTGGAGAACCTCTGGGATGTGGCGGAGGGCGACGAGCGGGCGTATGCGCGCGAGGTGCGCACGACCTATCTGCACGAGCTGGGGCACTATTTCGGTTGGGACGAGGACGATCTGGCCGAACGGGGGCTGGAGTGAGGGATTGCGGAACCGGCACCAATCCGCGCTTTCAAATCGGGCGACGGCCTGCATAGTGTGGCCCCTCAACGTTGAAACCTTTCGGTATGAAGAAACTCCTGCTCTCCATTCTTGCGACCGTGGCGCTTTGCGCGACGACGGTTTTTGCCGACGCCAGCTCCGACGCGGAAAAGCGTCGTGAGAAACTCGTGAAACGCATCGAGTCGTGCGAGGCGATCCTGCGTGAATTTATGGCGAAGCCCGAGACGGCGATCCCGTCGACGGTGTTGAGCCAGGCGAAGGCGATCATCATCACGAACCAGTTCAAGGCGGGCTTTCTCCTTGGCTTCCGCGAGGGCTACGGGGTGATCCTCGTGAAGCGCGCCGATGGCCAGTGGAGTGTGCCGGCGATGCTCAACGCCGGTGAGACGAGCCTGGGCGTGCAGGCGGGCGGCTCGACCGTTGAGACCGTGTACATCGTGACGGATGCTGAGACGCCACGGCGCCTGTTTAACGCGCGGTTCAACATCGGCGTGGATGCGAAGGCCGTCGCTGGTCCGCACATCGCGGAGAAGGTCAGCGAGAACCATCCGATTCTGAAGACGCCGCTGCTCGTGTACACGAAGGGCTCGGGTCTTTTCGCGGGCACGTCGATCAAGGCGGGTCGGTTGACGTGCAGCACGTCGGCCAATCAGGAGTTTTACAAGACACGCTACACGCTGCCGGAACTGGTCTACAGCGACTGGGTGCCGGCGCAGGAGGAAGTGAAGCCTCTGATGAGCTACGTGCAGAGCCTGGCGCCCTGAGTGCGCGGGTGGTCCAAATTAAAAAGCCGGGTCCGCAAGGGCCCGGCTTTTTTGTGGAGAGAGGTGGCGCCTCAGGGCTTGGACTGGGGGGCGGCGGACTCGGACTGGAGGATGAACTCGGCGATGTAGCCAAGTTTCATCGACGGCGGGGATTCGGTGTCGACGAGTTGGATGAAGCGATCGCGGCGCGCGTGGAGGAGGGCGAGCAGCTGCTGTTTTTGCGCGGCATCGAGCTGAAGGGCACAGGCGTAGCGCTCCAGGGTGTAGGAGGTGCAGACGATCGCGGTGATGGCTTCGATGGAGTCGAAGTACATGCGGGTGACCTTGGTGTCGCGCGCGGGCGATGTGGGCTGGGCCGGGGCGGCAGTCGGTGTGGGAGAGCCCTCGTGCGGGGCGGGGGTGGGGCGCGTGGACTCTTTGAGGAGGCGGCGGGTGGGATCGTGGCGTTTGTGGAGGGCGGCGAAGCGGGCCTGCTGGTCGGGGCGGAGCATGGCGTCGACCTGGGTGCGGAAGTCGGTCTCGATGGCGCGCATCTTCTGGCGGAAGGCGTCGATATCGGGGCGGAGTTTCTCGAGTTCGCAGTTCACGGTGCAGGCGAGCTCGGGGCGCGATTTGACGAGGGATTGGAGGGTGGAGCCGGGGCGGGTGACGTCCCAAAACTCGCTGAAGAGCGAGGTGGGCGGGCGAGGGACGGCGGAGCAGTGCCGGACGGACCAGAGGCCGGCGGCGAGGCCGGCGGCAAAGGCGGTGACGGTGAGGAGGATGAGGAGGAGGACTTTTTTCATGGTGCGTCCGTCGATGCGGGGGAGGAAAGGGCGGCGAGGTCCTGCCATTGGGCGAGGGCGTCGCCGGTGACGCGGTGTTCACGCCAGGTTTGGAAGGCGAGGGTGAGCGCGAGGCAGGCTGCGGCGGTGCTGAGGCCAACCCAGAGGGTGGCGCGCAGGGAGAGTTCGTCGGGTGGGGCGGCGAAGCGGAGGAGGACGCGGCCGGCGAGATTGGGACGGAGTGCGGCGGAGGCGCAGTGCTCGACGTCGGGCCAGACGGAGAATGGATCAGGCGCGTTTTTCATAGAGTTTACGGAGGCGCTCACGGGCGCGGTGCAGCCGGGTTTTGATGGCGGTGGTGGTGGAGGCGCAGGTGCGGGCCATCTCGGCGAGGGAGAGACCTTGCTGGGCCATGATGAGGATGGAGCGGTCGCGCGGGTGGAGGCGTTGCAGGAGGGCGAGGAGGGCTTCGGCGCGGTCGCGTTTCTCGGCATCGACGGGGATGGGCATGTCGTCGGTGGCGGGGTCGAAGGGGGTGAAGATGTGGCGCCATTTCTCGCGACGGGTGTGGTCGATGCAGGCGTTGCGGGCCATGCGGAACAGCCAGGGCTCGAAGAGCTCGGGAGAGTGCAGGTGCGGGAGGCCGCGGAGCATCTTGATGAAGATATCCTGGCAGAGGTCGTCCACGGGGGCGGCGCGGCCGAGCATCGCATAGACGAAGCCGGCGAGGCGGGCCTGGTAGGCGTGGATGAGCTCGCTTTGTGCGGACAGGGTGCCGGCCTGGGCCGCTTTGACGAGATCGAGAGGCGGCCCGTCGGGAGGAGCGACTGGGGAGGCAAGAGTGCACGGCACGCCGGCTTGACGCGGGGAACCGGACAAAGGTTGCAGGGGGGCGCCGGAGCCGGGGTCAGTGGACGAGGAGGGCACGGCCGTCGTAGCGCAGGGTGTTGCGACCGAGGCGCACGTGGGTGTCGAGCCCCTGTCCGTCGGTGCGGATGGCGGGGTGTGCGGCGTCGGGCGGTTGCACGGTGATGACGACGAAGAAGTCGGACTCGCCGTCGATGGAGAGGGTGGATGTCCACTCTCCGTGGGAGACGGAGAGTCGGGGTTTTTGAGGGACGATGACCGTGGCGCGGAGGGTGGCGCCGTTGGCGGCGCGGATGTCGAAGCCGTCGGTGCGGAGCTGGATCTGGCGCTCGCCGGTGTGGAAGAGCCAGCGGCGGGTAGGGCCGCCGGAGATGTGGTCGACGACGGCGAGCATGACGGGGGCGCCGCAGTCGCCGGAGTAGTCGATGGCCCAGGCGCGCCGGGCGCGGATGCCGATGTCGAGGGTGGAGTCGAGGCGCTCCGGGTGGTTGCTGGCGACAGTATAGACCTCGCTGAGGTCGAGGGTGACAGCGCCGGAGCCGTCGGGCTGGAGTTTGGCGTAGGTGAGGCTACCGGGGAACCAGCCGTGGGTGCCGGGGATGACGACGACGTTTTCCTGTTCGCGGGCGATGGTGCGGAGGTCGGCGGTGTCGTGCTGGCGGGCGACGGCCCAGTGGCCGCCGAAGGCGGTGAGGCGGAAGCTGCCGGCATCGGCGAAGGAGGTGAGGGCTCGGGTGGGACGGGCGTTGGCGGTGAGGGTGGCGACGGCGTCGCCGGAGTCGGTCCAGCGGTTTCGGCAGATGAAGAGGCCGCCGCGGTCGTCGCGCCAGCCGCGGCCGATGGTGTTTGCCGGGGGGAGTGCGGTCTCGGCGCCTGGGTAGAGGAGAAGTGCGAGGAGGGCGTCGCCGGGTTTGGCGATGTCGAAGGTGCGGTCGCCGGCGAGGCCGTAGCAGCGGTCGAAGGTCCACTGGAGTGCGGCACGGCTACCGGCATCGGTCAGTCCGAAGAGGGCGATGAGGTCGCCGCCGCGCCAGGGTGAGAATTCCCAAGGTGGGGCGGGTTGAGCGGGGGCCGGGGTGGTCTGGCGGCCGAAGATGGCGAGGTCGGGAGGGGCTCCGAGTTTGCCGGGGGGCAGGAGGAGCATGGTGTAAAGGGAGGCCCAGGAGCGGGCGGGCGAGGTAGCGGCGAGGTCTTCGCCCTGGGTGCGGCGCCAGGCGAGGATGAAGGCGGGGAGACTCTGGCTGAGGGCGAGGCGGAGCTGGGCAAAGTGTTCGCGCGGCCAGCCGCGGTCGCCGCAGTCGTTGAGGTAGCGCAGGACGTGGTGGCGGGCGCGGCGGGCGAGTGAATCGAGGTCGTGTTGGTCGGGAAGGTCTGGAGCGACGGCGAGTGCGGCGAGCCCGCCGGCGGCTTGTTGGGAGGCCCATTGTGCTCCGGGAGGGGTGCCGGCTGGCAGGGGGCGCTGGACAAGCTGGCGGGCGGCTTGATCGAGGGCTTGGGCGATGGCGAGCCGGCGCTCTTCGGGCCAGGCCGGGGCCGCCAGATCGTACGCGAGCGCCAGGCCGACGACCGAGGGAATGCTGACTGGGTCGAGTTCAGTCGAAGCCCAAGGCAGATGCGGGGTGTCGGCCGCGGGGACGAGGCCGGTGGCGATGGTCTCCTCACAGAGGCGCAGGGCGTGTGCCGCGTCTTCCGGGTTGGCCTGCAAGGTGTAGCGGAGTGCCCAGCCGGCGGCATGGGAGGCGCGCCAGAGTGGTTCTGGCTCGCTGGCGAGCAGGGACTGGAGGCGGGTGGCGATGGCCTGGCCGGAGGTGGACTGGTCGTGGCTGCGCAGGCCGGGCAGGTCGTCGGCGGTGAAGAAGAGTGAGGGGTGGCCACGGGGGCGTGGCGCAGCCGACAGGGTGAGGGTGGTGATGAGTGCAAGTGCAGCCCACCCGAGCCAGCAAATGGCGGGACAGCGGAGTCGGCGGAGCGTTTGCATGGGTAAACTTGTTACGGACCGGGATCGGGGACGGGTAAGGTTTTTTACCGCTGAATCGTAAGAGAAGAGCCGTTTTCTGGCGAATGCGGTGTGTTTTTTCGCCAGTTATATTCAAGAAGTTTCCGGAGGGTACCGATTTGAGTCCCAACAAAGTGTGCCGATGTGAACAGGCAGATGGATGCATCGTCATCTGCTTCTGAAATGCCTTTATCGAAGGAAGGCCCCTCCGTGCGCGTGGACGAGGGGGCGCTTGCGCATGCGGTGGTGAGGCAGGCGGCGGTCGCGTTGCTGGCATTTGACACCCGTGGCGTGGTTTACCTCTACAACCGGGCTGCGGAGCGCCTGTTTGGATGGCGGGCCGACGAGGCGATCGGGAAGATGCGGGTGGAGCAGTTTCACGACGACGGCGAGGTGCGCGCGGTGGCCAAGGAGCTGTCGGTGCGCTTGCGGCGGCCGGTGGCGGTGGAGGAGGCGCTGCTGCTTTTTGTCAAAAACGGCCGACTGCAGGGCCGTGCGCGCGAGTGGACGATGCGGCGCAGCGACGGGAGCACGTTTCCGGCGACGATCTCATTTGAGGAGCTGCATGCGGCGACCGACGGGTTGGAGGGGATCATGGCCGTCGTCAGCAACACCTCGGCCCGGCGCCGGACGGCGGAGGCGTTTCTGGCCAAGCAGCGTCAGCTGGAGGAATTTATCAAGCATACGCCGGCGGCGGTGGCCCTGCTCGACCGGGAGTTGCGCTATCTGGCGACGAGCCAGCGGTGGTTGATCGATTACGGGTTGAGCGGCGACGATTTGCTGGGGTGCTCGATTTTCGAGGGATTCCCGGACATGCCGGCGCATTGGCGTGCGGTGTTTCTGCGTTGCCTGGGCGGTGCGATCGAGGTGCGCGAAGAGGATCGCATCGTGCGCGCGGACGGTCGCGAGGAGTGGTTGCGGTGGGAGTGCCGGCCGTGGTTCCAGCTCGATGGCGACATCGGAGGTGTGACGATTTACGCGGAGGTGATCACCGAGAAGTACCGGGCGGCTCAGCGGTTGCGGGCCAGCGAGGCGCTGCTCAACGAGGCGCAACACCTCGCCCGCCTCGGCAGCTGGGAACTCGATGTGCGCACCGGGCAGCTCACTTGGTCGCGCGCGTGCTATCAAATCTACGAGGTGCCGCAGGAGACCCCGATCACGATGGCGACGTCGCTGAGTTACTACGTGCCGGAGGATAGGGCTCGGATGGAGGCGGTCTTTGACCGGGCCTTGCATCGCGTCGAGGGCTGGGATCTGGAAGTCCAGATCCAGACTGCGAGCGGGCGCGGGCTCTGGTTGCGCTCGATCGGTCAGGTGGATCACTCGTACGGGATCCCGTTGCGCGTGTACGGAACCGTCCAGGATATTTCCGAGCGCAAACAGTGGGAGTCGGAAATTCTGGAAGCCAAGGACGAGGCGCTCGCCGCCGCCAAGGCCAAGAGCGAGTTCCTCGCCAACATGAGCCACGAAATCCGCACGCCGCTCAACGCCGTGATCGGCATGTCCAGCTTGCTGCTCGATACGCGGCTGGACCGCGAGCAGTGCGACTTTGTGAACACGATTCGCACGGCCAGCGAATCGCTGCTGCATATTATTAACGAGATTCTGGACTTTTCGAAGATCGAGTCGGGTAAACTCGATCTGGAGCGGCAGCCGTTCTGCCTGGCGGACTGTTTGGAATCGGCCATTGATCTGGTGGCTTCGCGAGCCAGCGAGAAGCAGCTCGACCTCAACTACTGGATCGATCCGGCGGTGCCCGATGTGATCCAGGGTGATGTGACGCGGCTCCAGCAGATATTGGTCAACCTGCTCTCCAATGCGGTGAAGTTTACCCCGTCGGGCGAGATCGATGTGACCGTGCGCCGGCTCGCTGCCCGACCCGAAGGGCAGGCAGCCGGGCAGCCGCACATCGAAATCACGGTCCGCGATACCGGCATCGGTATCCTACAGGAACGGATGAACCGGCTCTTCCAGTCGTTCAGTCAGGTCGACTCTTCGACGACGCGCCACTATGGCGGCACGGGGTTGGGGCTGGCGATTTGCCGGCGGCTCGTCGAGCTCATGGGTGGCTGCATCCGGGTGGACAGCCAGGCCGGGCAGGGATCGTCGTTTATCTTCGACATCCCGTGCGTCGCCGACGATTCCGCGGCAGGCCCTCAGCCTGCCCCCATGTCGCCGCCGCTCGCCGGATGCCGGGCCCTGTTGGTTGCGCCCGTCAGTCACGGCCGGGAAATCGTGCAGCGATATCTGGGGCAATGGGGGGCGGAGATTGTCCTTGGCGAGGGCGAGGTCCCCGGCGACTGGCCGGCGCTGGATGTGGCGATCGTCGATGCCGCACTGCTCGACAGCTCTCCGTGGGTGGAGCGTCTGCGCCACGCCGGACTGCCCCTCATCGTGCTCGCTCCACTCGGCGTCAAACCCGATGCTGATAGTGCCCTTGTGTGCTCCGCCACGCTCATGAAGCCCCTGCGCGTGCGCCATCTGCTTTCCACGCTCGAGCGTCTGTTCAAGAAGTCTGCGGGCCGCGCACGCCCGGCCGCGGCCGCGCCTGCGGTCCCCGCGGCGATGGGCTCGGTGCCCCGGCCCCCGGTGCGCCGTCTACTCCTGGTCGAGGATAACCTCACCAATCAGCGGGTGGCTCTGGCCATTCTCAAACGCATCGGCTGGAGCGCCGACATCGCCAACAACGGCTGCGAGGCCATCTCCGCACTCGAATCCATCCCCTACGACATGATGTTGATGGATGTTCAGATGCCGGAGATGGATGGATTGATCGCCACGCAGGAGATACGTCGCCGTTTCCCCGCGAGCCGCCAGCCCGTCATCATCGCGCTGACGGCCAATGCGCTTTGCGGTGATCGTGAGAAATGCGTGGAGGCGGGCATGGACGATTATCTGGGCAAGCCGATCCGCGCCGTCGATCTACGTAGCAAACTCGAATATTGGAGCATGCACCTGCACCACCCGGCGGCCGATCCAGTGGTTGCCTGACGGGGGCCATTTTCGCCTCGCCGCCGTGGGCTGGCCCCGCACCGTGGGCACGTGCTACTCATCGGACAACAAGGCTACGAATCGCTCCTCGCGGAAGAGGCGGAACAGGCTGGCGGCCTCGTCGCCGAAAAGGGCCCGGGCTGGGTACGCACCGAGCCGTGGAGCTCGCCCACCGTCGAGTGGGCGTTTCCGCATGTGGCTCTCCATTCTCCCACGGAGATCGTGGGTGAGTCGGTCAACGCCCTTGCACAGCGCCTCGTGGATTTTCTGCTCAAGAGCCTGCAGGGGGAGCGTATCGATGCTCCCTGGCCGTGTGTGTTTGCCGGACCGGCTGAGATGGTCGGACTTGGGCGGCGCATCGGAGCGGTTGAAAAAGCCTTTCACGATGCGTTGAAAAAACGGCTTTCGCGGGTGGCGCGTCTGGCAACGGCCGATGCGCCGCGAGGCGTGGTGCCGTGCTCGCGCGGGTTATGGGTCTGGTTTGCCGATTTCGGCCGGCTGTGGGTGTCGCGCGAGGCCATGGTCAACGGCCAGCGCCGGATGTCCGACGACGAGGCGGCTCCGTCGCGCAGTTATCTGAAGGTCGAGGAGGCGTATGTGGTCCTCGGGCACGAGCCGGTGGCGGGCGAAACCGTGGTCGATCTGGGCGCGGCGCCGGGTGGCTGGAGCTACAGTGCCGCCAAGCGCGGGGCGCAGGTGCTTGCGCTGGACAATGGCCCGCTCAAGGGCGGTGCGCTGGGCCATCCGCAGATCGAGCACCGGTGCGAGGACGCCTTCAAATTTCAACCGGCGGCGGGCGTGGTCTACGACTGGCTTTTTTGCGACATGGTGGACGATCCGCACCATGTGTTGCAGCACATCGTGGAACCGTGGCTGGCACGCGGGTGGTGCCGGAATTTTGTGATCAACCTCAAGTTCGGGCGGGTCGATCCTGCGGCGTTCCTGCGCGAGCTGCGTGCGCCTTCGTCTCCGTTTGTCGCGTACGGCGAGGCCGTGCGGGTGCGGCATCTGTACCACGATCGCGAGGAGTTTACGGTCGTCGGACGCGTGCGGACGGCAGTCTGAGCGCGCTCAGCGCAGGAAGTTGCGCATCATCGAGAGAAGGCGGTGTTTGAGCCCGTCTCCGTGGCGCGGGCCTGCACCTTCCGCCGTGCCCGAGCTCTGGGTCTGGGCGTGGTGCTGGAGGTTTTCCTGCTGGCGCGCGGCGATGATTTCGCTGAGGCGCTCAAGGATTTCTGGACGGCTGGCGACGACGGCGGCGAATGCATTTTTCCCGGGCTCGAGGGTGGTGCAGTCGGTCGCGGCGCGCACGGTGGCGCTGCGGCGTTCGCCCGTCAGCAATGACATCTCACCGAAGAAGCTGCCGGGCTGCAGCGACGCGACGGTCTGGCCCTGTTTCTCGATGCTGACGCTGCCCGCGGTAAGAATCTGGAGCGAGTCGCCAGCGGTGCCCTCTTCGACGATCGGCTCGCCTTGGGCGTAAACCTGCTCGGTGAGTGCGGCGGCGGCCTCGCGCAGGGTGGCTGGATCGAGAGGCGCGAAGAGGGGGACGGCGCGCAGGGTGCGGAGTTTGCTTTCGAGTGCGAGTTGATCGGCCGGGGGCGCCTTGCGGAGGTAAATCTCACTCGTGGGGTAGGGGATGATGAGGTTTTGGCGCTTGAATGCGTACCAGAGGCGGCGGCGAACGATGTCCTCAATCGCGACTCTGGCCCGCCAGTCGGGCAGCCAGAGTCGGATCGCGTATTGAACGCTGAAATCTCGGAAGTCGACTACCTGCACCTCTGGAGGGCGGATGGTCGGAATTTCTGGAATGGCCCGGAGCGTTTGCAGGATCACCTCACGACCGATATTGGGGGCCGTGTCGTAGCCCAGATCGATGAGGATGCGATAGAGTGTGAGCCCGTAGGGGGCGGAGAAATTGACGATGGTGTCCTTCGCGATCGTGTTGTTGGGGATCGTGAGGCAGGTGTTGACGGGCGAGAGGAGCTTTGTGGTGCGCCAGCTCATGTTGACCACCTGGCCCTCGGTCTCGCCGATTTTCACCCAGTCGCCGACTTTGTACGGCTTCTCAATGTTGATCGTGATGCCTGCGAAAAAGTTGCCCAGCGTATCTTGGAGGGCGAGGCCGAGCACGAAGGATAGCACGGCCGAGGTCGTGAGCAGCGGGACGATGTCGAACCCATACTGCGTGCGAAGAATCGTGAAGCTGACCGCCGCATAAACGAGGACCTTGATGATCGTGTGGAAAAGGCCCGGCGTGCCCGTGCGCTCGACGAGGGGCCGCAACGCCCAGAGATCGAGGAGCTGGATCGCGCTGAAGGAAGCCAGAAAATACAGGGAGGTCCGCATTAGTTGCGGGTCCCCGAAGCTGACGCGGTCTTGGAGGAAAAAGCCAGTAATTGCCCCAGCGAGGAGAGCTAGCAGGCCTAGCTTCTGGGTGGTGTGGCGGCGGGCGGATGGGGTGTCGGCCATAAAGTGGTGAGTGCTCAGGCGGTAAAGCCGTGTCGGCGCGAGGCTGCGAACCAATTCTGGGATAGGGACGGCGGCGGGCGGATTGGGGACAGGGCCCGAAATATGGCCTTGCGTTGGGAGAGACTCTCTGCGTTGGTGCATGTCCCTCCCGCCAAAAATCCTCGTTGAGCCTAGCTCCGGGGATTTATCGCCCGGCCTTTATTGGCCGGGCGTTTTTTTCGAAGCAGGCATTCGCGAGGAATGGCCTTCGGTGAGATTCCGCGAATTGAGACTTGCAGTCCGCGCGAAGACTTCGCGAGTCTGGCGGTTCATATTCACTCATCCCTTCAGAAATCAGGTCGCTCTGGCGAACCACCATCCCCTCGAAAAACGACTCCCTGAGAGTCGTCTTTCCCGCTCAAACAAGTTTTTGCCAAAAAGAGCTTGCCGAGCAGGGGGTGACTGGTACCGTGCGCCTCTTTTCTCAAATTCTCCCTTCCGATTTCGTTATGCCGACTATCAATCAACTCGTGCGCAAAGGACGTCGCCAAATCGTTGCGAAGTCCAAGTCGCCGGCGCTCGCGGGCAACCCTTTCCGCCGTGGCGTCTGCGTGCAGGTGATGACCCGCACCCCCAAGAAGCCTAACTCCGCTATCCGTAAAGTCGCGAAGGTGCGTCTGACCAATGGCACGGAAGTGATTTCGTACATTCCGGACGAAGGCCATAACCTCCAGGAGCACTCGATCGTGCTCGTCCGCGGCGGTCGTGTGAAGGACTTGCCCGGTGTTCGCTATCACATCGTCCGTGGTACGCTCGACGCCACCGGCGTCGAGAAACGTCGCCGCAGTCGTTCCAAGTACGGCGTCAAGCGCCCGAAGGCCAAGAAATAATTTAACGAGGAGAAAGTAGCACCATGTCACGCCGTCACAGAGCCGTTAAGCGCGCAATCGTTCCGGATATTCGCTACAACAGCACACTCGTCGCCCACCTGATCAACCTGATCATGTATGGTGGCAAGAAGGGCACCGCCCAACGCATCGTTTACGGTGCCTTTGAAAAGGTGAGCGAGAAGCTCCAGAAGGGTGATCCGGTCGATCTTATGATCGGCGCTTTGGAAAACGCTCGCCCCCGCCTTGAGGTGAAGAGCCGCCGCGTCGGTGGTGCGACCTATCAGGTCCCCGTCGAAATCTCCTATGATCGTCAGGAGAGCTTGGCGCTGCGCTGGCTCGTCGACGCCGCGGCCGGTCGCAAGGGCTCCCCGATGGGTGAAGCCCTCGCCTCTGAGATCATCGATGCCTACAACAATACTGGCACCGTTGTGAAGAAGAAGGAAGACATGCACAAGATGGCGCAGGCCAACCGTGCATTTGCCCATCTCCGCTGGTAACCCACACCGCACCGAGCCCGCGAGGAATCGACGCACATGTCCATCACGATCGTCACAGAGAAGTCCAAGCTTTCCGCTGCCAATTCGCCGAAGCGCCCCTCTCCCTTGGAGTGGACGCGTAATTTCGGTATCGCCGCGCACATCGATGCCGGCAAAACCACCTGCTCCGAGCGCATCCTCTACTATACCGGTATGGTGCACAGGATGGGCGAGGTGCACGAAGGCACCGCGGTGACCGATTGGATGGAGCAGGAGCGCGAGCGTGGTATCACGATCACGGCGGCTGCAATTTCCAGCTCTTGGGTGCCTTCGATCGGCACGTTCAAGGGAATCAATACTCGCATCAATATCATCGACACCCCCGGACACGTGGATTTCACGGCCGAGGTGGAGCGCTCGCTGCGCGTGCTCGATGGTTGTGTGTCCGTCTTCTGCGCGGTCGGTCGTGTGCAGCCCCAGTCTGAGACTGTGTGGCGCCAGGCAAACAAGTATCGCGTGCCCCGTTTGGCCTTCGTGAACAAGATGGACCGCGTCGGCGCCAACTTCCTCGCTTGTGTTGAGGAAATGCGCGCGAAGCTCGGTGCCAACGCTCACCCGCTTTATCTCCCGATCGGTGCCGAGGAAAATTTCAGTGGCCTCGTCGATCTGGTCCAGATGAAGGCCTACCTCTTCGAGGAAGATCCTTCCGATCCGTTCGGCATGAACCCGAAGATCGTGGACATCCCTGCCGATATGGTTGAGCAGGCCAAGTCCTACCGCAACGCCCTCATCGAGGCGGTGGCTGACAGCGATGACAATATCGCTGAAAAGTACCTCGCTGGTGAGGAGATTAGCGATGACGAATTCCGCATCGGCATTCGCAAAGCGACGATCGCCCTCAAACTTACCGGTGCGATCCCCGGCTCCGCCTTCAAAAAGAAGGGCGTGCAGCGCCTGCTCGATTGCGTGGTTAACTATCTCCCGAGCCCCTTGGACATTGAAGATGCCAAGGGCCAGGATGACGACGGCGCTGAAGTTTTCGCCAAGACCACTGACAACGAAAAGACGGTTGGTCTCGCATTCAAGCTTTGGAACGACCCGTTCGTCGGCCGTCTCGTCTTCGTCCGCGTCTACCAAGGCCAGATCAGCAAGGGCCAATCACTCTATAATCCTCGTACCCGTCGCTCGGAGCGCGTTTCCCGCCTCCTCCTGATGCGTGCCATGGACAAGGAAGAGATTGATGTCGCCTACGCTGGCGATATCTGCGCCGTCGTCGGCATCAAGGATGTCATCACGGGTGATACCCTGTGCAATGAAGACGTCGACATCCGCCTTGAGCCCCCGACATTCCCGGAGCCCGTCATCTCGATGTCCATCGAGCCGAAGTCGAAGGCCGACCAGGAGAAGATGAGCAACGCTCTCGCGCGTTTGCAGGCTGAAGATCCGACCTTCCGTACCTTTACCGATCCCGATACTGGCCAAACCATTATCGCGGGCATGGGCGAACTCCACTTGGACATCATCCGCGACCGCATGGTCCGCGAGTTCAAGGTTGAGGCCGATGCGGGCAAGCCGCAGATCGCCTACCGCGAAACCATCAGCAAGGAAGCCACTGGCGAAGGTAAGTTCATCCGCCAGTCCGGTGGTCGCGGTCAATACGGTCATTGCGTCGTCAAGCTGGAGCCCAATGAAAAGGGCAAGGGCAACGAGATCATCAGCGCGATCGTGGGCGGTGTCATTCCGAAGGAATTCATCAAGCCGACGATCGACGGTATCCGTGAAGCCTCCAACAACGGCGTCATCGCGGGTTATCCCGTTATCGATTTCAAGGCGCAGATCATCGACGGCTCCTTCCACGAGGTCGACTCGTCGGAAATGGCGTTCAAGATGGCTGGTATCTTCGGCTTCAAGGAAGCCATGAAGGATGCCAAGCCCATCCTCCTCGAGCCGATCATGAAGGTCGAGGTGACCGTCCCCGAGGAATATCAAGGCGACATCATGGGCGATATCAATCGCCGCCGCGGTCAGATCCAAGGTATGGAATCGCGCGATGGTGCATGTATTATCGTAGCTATGGTCCCGTTGGAGACCATGTTCGGTTACGCCACAGATATTCGCTCGCTTTCCAAGGGTCGTGCCAGCTATTCGATGACCCCTTCACACTTCGAGCAGGTCCCGTCTTCCGTCCTAACCAAGGTAGTCGAGACCTCCACCAAGGCTCCGGCTCGTACCTAAACTTCGTTCTTTGTTCGCATGAAAGGCCAACGCATCCGCATCAAGCTTCAAGGTTTCGACTATCGAGTGATCGATCAGTCGGCCTCGGAGATCGTCGAGACCGCAAAGCGCTCAGGCGCTCGCGTGTCTGGCCCGATCCCGCTGCCTACCCGCATTGAGAAGCTTTCCGTCAACCGCTCGCCGCACGTCGATAAAAAGTCGATGGAGCAATTCGAGTCGCGCACTCACAAGCGCCTCATCGATATCATCGAGCCCACCGCCCAAACTGTCGATGAGCTCAAAAAGCTCAATCTTCCCTCGGGCGTCGATATCACCATCAACGTATAACAAAAACTAGTATCCCTTTCACCAACAGTATAGCGGCTTTCAGGCGGGCCCACCGCCCGAATCGCTAATGTAGGTTCCACGAAACGGAAACAATCCACCTACCGCTTAGCCCATGATCTCTACTCTTATCGGTAAGAAGATCGGCATGACTCAGGTCTATGACGCTCAAAACGTCTTGGTCCCAGTCACCGTGGTCGAAGCTGGACCCTGCACAGTGGTCCAGGTTAAGACTGTCGAATCTGACGGCTACAATGCCGTCCAACTCGGTTTCTCGAGCAAAAAGGCCAAGAATGTGGCCAAAGCCGAGGTTAACCACGCCGCGAAAGCGGGCCTCGAGCAGGCTCCTCGCGTTTTGAACGAAGTCCGCCTCAACGAGACGCCGACCCTCAAGCAGGGTGACGTGGTCACCGTCGAAGCCTTCACGGAAGGCCAGACGATTGACGTCATCGGCATCACAAAGGGCAAAGGCTTCCAAGGCGTCGTTCGCCGCTTCCGCGTCAATGGCGGACCGGCCACCCACGGTCATATGTTCCACCGCCGTATCGGTTCGATCGGTATGCGCCAGACTCCTGGTCGCGTGTGGAAGAACCAGGCCATGCCGGGACACATGGGCAGCACCCGCCGCACTGTGCAAAACCTCAGCGTCGTCAAAATCATCGCTGACAAGAACCTCATTCTCGTGCGTGGCTCCGTCCCCGGTGCCAATGGCGATGACGTGATCGTTCGTACTGCCATCAAGGGCCAGCGCAAAGCGGCTAGCTAAACCAGGAGTACTTACACGTCATGAAGCTCAAAGTTTATAGTCCCGACGCCACGACCTCCCGCGAAGAAGAATTCGCCGGTTTCCCGGTCTTCGAAGGCGATAAAGGTACGCAGGCCCTCAAGGAAGTCATCGTGGCCATCTGCGCCAATGCCCGTCTCGGCACGCACTCGACCAAGCGTCGTGGTGAAGTCCGCGGTGGTGGCAAGAAGCCGTGGAACCAAAAAGGCTCCGGTCGCGCTCGCGCCGGCTCCAGCCGCTCGCCTCTGTGGTCGGGTGGTGGTGTTGTCTTCGGTCCTCAGCCCCGAGACTACTCCAAGAAGATCAACAACAAGGTGAAGCTGCTCGCTCTGGGCCGCGCCCTTTTCGACCGCGCCGTCGCCGGTGAAGTCGAAGTGATCGAAGCTTGGCAGTCCACCTCGGCCAAGACCAAGGAGATCAACCAGATCATCTCCCGCATCGCCCCGAAGGGCTCCCTGCTCATCATCGATGCCCCCTTCACGGCGGAAGCTCAGCGCGCCGCCCGTAACATCGAGCGCGTTTCCCTCCAGGAAGCCGCCAAGCTCAACGCCTACGATCTCGCCCGCTATTCCAAGGTCGTGATCAGCTCCAAAGCACTCGACGTCGTCCTCGCTCGCGTCAACGGAGGTACGAACTAATGAACGCCGACAAAGTCCTCAAGACCGTCCGTCTCACCGAGAAAGCCAACCTTCTCTCGGCCGAGTTCGGCCAATACACGTTTGAAGTTTTCTCGTCCGCGACCAAGCACGCCATCCGTGCCGCAGTCGAGAAGACCTTCAAGGTCAACGTCACCCGCGTCAATGTTCTCCACGTCCGTGGCAAGAACAAGCGTGGTCGCGCCGGCCGTCCGAGCCAGACCTCCGATTACAAGAAGGCGATCGTGACGCTCAAAGCGGGCGACAAGATCGAGCTCGTCTAACCGCCACCGATTAAACCGGAGACATCCAAATGGCTCTCAAATCCTTCCGTCCTCTCACGCCGACCCTGCGTTTCACGCATCTGAACCGTGACGAGGAACTTTCCACCAAGCGTCCTGAGCGCGCCCTCACCGAGTCCTTCGGTAAGACGGGTGGTCGCAACTGCTATGGCCGCCTGACCTCCCGCCGTCGTGGCGGTGGCCACAAGCGCCTCTACCGCATCATCGACTTCCGTCGTTCCGACAAGCTCGATGTGGTCGCGACCGTTCTCGCTCTCGAATACGATCCCAACCGCTCGGCCAATCTCGCCCTCGTGCAGTATGCCGATGGCGACAAGCGCTACATCATCGCCCCCAAGGGCCTGAAAGTTGGCGCGACGATCAAGGCCTTCGCGGCCGGCACGGCGACGACGAACGACTTCCTTACGGGCAACAACTTCCCGCTGGCAGACATCCCGCCGTCGACCCGCGTCCACTGCGTGGAGCTCCTCCCTGGCCGTGGTGCGCAGATCGCGCGTTGCGCCGGTGTCGCCCTCGAGCTCGTCGCCGTCGAAAACGGTGTCGCCCAGCTCAAGATGCCCTCTGGCGAAATTCGCTTGGTCAACCCCAAGTGCCGCGCCACGATCGGCGAAGTCGGCAATGGCGAACACGGCAATGCCAAGCTCGGCAAGGCCGGCCGTAATCGCTGGCTCGGCAAACGCCCCCGCGTCCGCGGTATGGTGATGAACCCGGTCGATCACCCCAACGGTGGTGGTCAGGGTAAGTCCAAGGGTGGTGGTGGTCGTCAGCAGCTCGTCTCCCCGTGGGGCCAGCTCGCGAAGGGCTTCCCGACACGCCGTCGTTCCAAGCCTTCCAACAGCCTCATCATCGTCCACCACAACGGCCGTACGCCGCGTGGTAAGAAGTAATCTTAGCGCTCCCGTACCATGGCACGTTCCATCAAAAAAGGTTTCTTCGTCGATTACCACCTTCTCGAGAAGATCGAGAAGGCGGTCAAGAGCGGCGCACGCAAGCCGATCCAGACTTGGTCGCGTCGTTCGACCATCACCCCCGATTTCATCGGGCAGACGTTCAACGTGCACAACGGCAAAGGTTTTGTCGCTGTGTATGTCACCGAAAACATGGTTGGCCACAAGCTCGGCGAATTTGCGCCGACGCGCGTCTTCAAGTCGCACGGTGGTATGACCCGCAAGGAAGTCTAAACCATTTAACACTAACAAAAGGGTAGGGGACGGACTGACCGTCCGTCCTGCTATCGCCGAATATCGGAATCCTCATCCATCATGGAAGTTCAAGCAACCACCCGCTACGCGCGCATGTCGCCCAAGAAGATGCGCGAAGTGGCCCGCACCATCCAGGGACGTCCGGCCCCCGAGGCCGTCGATTTCCTCACGCTTATCCCGCGCAAGTCGGCCAAGCTCATTGCGAAGACGCTCAAGAGCGCCATCGCCAATGCCGAGAACAACGCGAACCTCTCCGCCGATAGCCTCGTCGTGAAGAGCGCGCGCATCGAAAACGGCCCCGTGCTGAAGCGCTTCAAGGCCGGAGCCAAAGGTAGCGCCAAGCCGCGCACCAAGAAGATGGCGCACATCCGCATCGTCCTCACGGACGGCAACGACAACAACTGATCCACCTTATAACATGGGCCAAAAGACTCATCCTATCGGTTTCCGTCTCGCCGTTCATCGCCACTGGCAGTCCCGCTGGTTCGCGACCAAGAAGGATTTCCCGGCACTCATCGCGGAAGATTATCAGATCCGCAATCACCTGATGGAGAAGCTGAAGCAGGCCGCCGTGCCGCGCATCTTCATCGAGCGTGCCGGCCCGCGTGTCCGCGTGAAGATTTTCACCGCCCGCCCCGGTGTCGTCATCGGCCGCAAGGGCGCCGAAGTCGAAAATATCAAGGCTGAGCTCGCAAAGCTCACCGGCAAGGAAGTGCTCCTCGACATCCAGGAAGTCAAAAAGCCTGAGATCGAAGCGCAGCTCGTCGCCGAGAACGTTGCACTCCAGCTGGAGCGCCGCGTGGCGTTCCGCCGTGCGATCAAGAAGTCCGTCGAGATGGCGATGAACCTCGGTGCGGAAGGTATCCGTATCCAGTGCTCCGGTCGTCTCGGTGGCGCTGAAATCGCCCGCCGCGAATGGCAGCGCAAGGGCCGTGTGCCGCTGCACACCATGCGCGAAAACATCGACTACGGCTTCGCTGAAGCGAAGACCGTGTATGGCAAGATCGGCGTGAAGTGCTGGATCTGCAAAAAGGACGACGCTGCCGCCTAAGGCGCCGCAGAACCATAAGCAAAGGAGAAACCTACCATGGCTCTCGCACCCGCACGCACCAAATATCGTAAATCACAAAAGGGCTCCCGTAAGGGAAATGCCAAGCGCGGTAACACGCTCGACTTCGGTGAATTCGGCCTCCAATCGCTCTCTCGCGGTCCCATGACCGGCAAGCAGATCGAAGCGGCTCGCGTCACCATCTCGCGTCACCTCAAGCGCAAGGGCAAGCTCTGGATCCGAGTTTTCCCGCACAAGCCTATCACCAAGAAGCCCGCCGAAGTCCGTCAAGGTCAAGGTAAAGGCGCGGTCGAATACTATGTCGCCGTGATCAAGCCCGGCGCCATCTTGTTTGAGCTCGCCGGCGTTCCTGCGACCATCGCGAAAGAGGCCTTCCGCCTCGCCGATGCCAAGCTGCCTTTCCGCTGCCGCTTCATTGCGCGCGAAGGCACCGCCGTCTAAACCGCAACCGTAAAAGACGCAACGTTATGACTTCGAAAGAAATCCGCGAACTGCCGGTGGCCGAGATCGAGACCAAGCTCCGCGAGACCCGCGAGCAGCTCGTTCAACTCCGCCTTCGCAAAAACACTGGCCAGATCGAAAAGCCGCACATGCTCCGCGTTTACCGCAAGGACATCGCGCGTTTGGAGACCGCCCTCACCGCTAAGAAAAGCACCGCCGCCGCCTGAGTGCGACGACACCAACAAGAGTTAACGAATCATGTCCACCGCCACTCCAGGCCAACGCGCAACGCGCAAAACCCTTGTCGGCTTTGTTAGCAGCCGCATGGGCGACAAATCGGTCAAGGTCACCATCCCTTACAAGACGCCGCATCCTCGTTATCACAAGGTCATCAGCCGCAAGACTGAAGTCCATGTGCACGACGAGAAGAACGAAGCTAGCATCGGCGACAAAGTCGAAATCATGGAGACGCGTCCGATCAGCCGCCTCAAGCGCTGGCGCCTCGTGTCCGTGATCGAACGCGCTGTCGTCGCTTCGGCTGCCATCTCTGAAGAAGATGTGGCTGCGAGCGTGCCCACCAAGCAAACCGCCCCGGCCGCAACTGCGCCGCAGGCTTAATTACTAACCATTTAACTATCGGAGGCACGCCATGATCTTTTTGCGCTCCATTCTCGAAGTCGCCGACAACACCGGCGCTCGTAAAGCAGCCATGATCGCCCGCAAGGGCCAGAATACGGACGTTGCGCACGTCGGCGATCTTATCACGGTTCACATCAAGGAAAGCACCACCGACGCTACGGTGAAGAAGGGCGAAGTGGCCAAGGCCGTCGTCGTTCGCACCAAGCACCCGGTCCGCCGCGCTGACGGCAGCTACCTTCGTTTCGATTCCAACGCTGTCGTCATCCTCGGGACCGACGGCAACCCGAAGGGCACCCGTATCTTCGGCCCCGTCGCGCGCGAACTGCGTGCGAAGAACTACATGAAGATCATCTCGCTCGCTCCGGAGGTTCTCTGACCATGCAAAAGTTTCATGTGAAACGCGGCGACGAAGTCGTCGTCATCGCCGGCTCCCACAAAGGCGAGTCCGGTAAAGTGCTTGAAGTGCTGCCCGCCAAACAACGCGCCCGCGTTGAAGGGGTGGCTATGATCAAGCGGCACCTGCGCAAATCGCAGGAGCACCCGAACGGGACCATCGCCGAGCGCGAAGGCACCGTCCACATCTCCAACCTGATGCTCAAGGCTAACTTCGAGCAGAGCCGCGCCGGCAAAGCCGCCGCTGCGAAGGCTTAAGTGGAATCGGAGCTTGCAAAGTCATCACGCATCCTGCGTAACTGACCCTTCATCCACTTAACTCATCCATCAACGCTGATCGGGTCGGAAATCCGGCAGCCATCGCAATGAGCACCACCATTCCTGTTCTAAAAAAGTATTACGCTGAAACGGTAATTCCGGAGCTGATCAAGAGCCGCGGTTACAAGAATAAGCATCAAGTCCCGGCGATCACCAAGGTCGTCCTCAACACCGGTATCGACTCCGAGGCGGATAAAAACGCCATCGCCGAAATCCAGAAGGACATCACTGCCATCGCCGGCCAAAAGCCCGTCATGGCCAAGTCCCGCAAGGCCATCGCCAACTTCAAGCTCCGTCAGGGCATGATCGTCGGCTGCCATGTGACCCTTCGCGGTAACAACATGTGGGAATTCCTTTATCGCCTTCTGGCGGTGACGCTCCCCTCCATCCGCGACTTCCGCGGCGTCCCGACCAAGCTCGATGGCCAGGGTAACTACACCCTCGGTGTGACGGATCACACGATCTTCCCCGAAATCGTTGTCGAAGGTGCCAAGCGCCACATCGGCTTGGACATCTGCATCAACACGACGGCCGATACCGACGACGAGGCTCGTGAGCTCCTGCGCCTGCTGGGCATGCCCTTCCGCCGCGCAAACGCCTCCTAATTTAACTACCCGTTTCGCCATGCCGAAAACTTCCGCCATCGAGCGCAATAAGAAGCGCATCAACCTCGCCGCCAAGTTCGCTGCCAAGCGTGCCGAGTTGAAGGCCATTATCGCCAATCCGACGACCGCCGACGAAGAGTTCTTCGCCGCGCAGAAGAAGCTCCAAAAGCTTCCCCGCAATTCCTCCAAGGTGCGCATCCGCAATCGCTGCTCCCTCAGTGGTCGTCCGCGTGCGTACATTGGCCGCTTCGGTCTCTCTCGTATTCAATTCCGCGAGCTCGCCCTTGCCGGTAAAATCCCCGGAGTGACCAAGTCCTCCTGGTAAAGCCTTTCGCCAGCGGGGGTCGGATATGACCCGCTCGGCAACCGCTAACAACATCCAACCATGACTGATCCGATCTCTGATTTCCTGACGCGCCTTCGCAATGCGAGCAAAGCGCGTCTCGATGAGTGTGTTGCTCCGCACTCCACCATGAAGGAGGCCATCGCGGCTATCCTCAAGGCGGAGGGCTATGTCGCTGATTTTTCTAGCAGCGTCGATACCAATGGGCACAAGACCCTCGTCGTCAAAATGAAGTACCTCGCCGGTACTCCCTCTATCACGGGCATCAAGCGCGTCTCCACGCCGGGCCGCCGCCTGTACTACCGCTACACGGAGATTCCGCGCGTCCTCAATGGACTCGGCATCGCCATCATGTCCACCTCGAAGGGCTTGATGAAGGACTCCGACTGCCGCCGCAACAAGGCCGGCGGTGAGCTCGTCTGCAACGTCTGGTAAGGAGCACCCACCATGAGCCGTATCGGTAAACAACCCGTTCACATCCCCGCCAAGGTCAAGGTCAGCGTAAAGGATGGCAATGTCGTCCTCGTTGAAGGCCCCAAGGGTAAAGTTGAAAAGTCCTTTGCTGACGTCGTGGCGATCAAGATCGCTGATGGCGTCGCCACTGTTGCTCCCAAGGAAGAAACGCGTTTCGCACGCGCCATGTACGGCACGACCCGTTCGGTCATCGCTGGTATGGTCAAGGGCGTGACGGAAGGTTACTCCAAGGAGCTCGAGATTCAGGGCGTCGGTTTCAAAGCCACCCTCAAGGGCAACAAGCTCGATCTCGCCCTCGGCTATTCGCACGAGATCCTTCACGACATCCCGGAAGGCCTTAAGGTCACCGTCACGGATGGCACCAAGCTGAAGATCGAAGGGTGCGACAAACAACTCGTCGGCCAGCTGACCGCTGAAGTCCGCGCTTACTATCCTGTTGAGCCTTACAAGGGTAAGGGTGTTCGTATCGTCGGCGAACGCGTCCGCCGCAAGGAAGGCAAGACTGTCGCCTAACGTTAACCTGCAACGCCTACTCAGGCTCTCGAGCCCACATGAATACCATTTACAAAGCCCAGTTGCTGCAGAAGCGCAAGTGGCGCATCCGCAAGCAAATCGCCGGCACCGCCGCGCGTCCCCGCCTCACCGTCAAGTTCACCTCGAAGCATATCTATGCTCAGCTGATCAACGACGACGCTTCCCAGACCCTCGTTTTCCTGTCCAGCCTCGATGCCGAGCTGCGCAAGCAAAACCTCAAGTCCAACCTCGCAGGTGCGAAGGCCCTCGGCGCCGCGTTCGGTGCCAAGGCCAAGTCGGCCGGCGTCAACCAGGTCGTGTTCGACCGCAACGGCCGTCTCTATCATGGCAAGGTGAAGGTCTTCGCCGATGCCGCTCGTGAAGCCGGTCTGCAATTCTAAGCTGCCCATGAGTACCGAAAATAACGGCAATGCTCCTCGTTCCTTCCGCGGTCCGCGTCGCGATTCGCGTCGCGATGCGCAGGCCGCTGCGCCTTCGGATGGTCCGCAGCTGATCGAAAAGGTCGTCTTCATCAACCGCTGCGCCAAGGTGGTCAAGGGTGGTCGTCGCTTCAGCTTTGCTGCTCTCGCCGTCGTCGGCGATGGCAAGGGCAAGGTTGGCATCGGCTACGGCAAGGCCAACGAAGTGCCCGAGGCGATCCGCAAGAGCACCGAGTCTGCCAAGAAGCGCATGCTCACCGTGAAGCTCAAGGGTGACACGATCTCCCATGACGTCCTCGGCGAGGCCGATGGCGGCTGCGTCTTGCTCAAGCCCGCTTCTGCGGGTACCGGCTTGATCGCTGGTGGTGGCGTGCGTGCTGTGCTTGAAGCCGCTGGCGTCAAGAACGTGCTCACGAAGTCGATGGGCTCCAACAACCACATCGCTGTGGTGCATGCGACCCTCAATGGTCTGCTCAAGCTCCGCTCTGCGGAAGACATTGCAGCCCTGCGTCAGGCTTAAGTTTAAACAAATCTAAATCCGAGTCCCGCCCCCTTTTTCGAGGAGGGCGGGGCGCTTTTTGAGGAATCCTTTATGAAACTCCACGAACTCACAAACGTCCCCGGTGCCGTCCATCGCAAAAAGCGTGTTGGTTGCGGCGAGGGTGGTGGCCATGGCAAGACCTCCGGTAGCGGCGGAAAGGGCCAAAAAGGCCGTTCCGGTGCGAGCATCCGTCCTGGCTTTGAAGGCGGTCAGATGCCCTTGTACCGCAAGCTTCCCCACCGTGGCTTCAACCAAGCGTCTTTCCGTACCGAGCCTGCTATCGTCAATGTCGGCGATCTCGCTGCGTTGCCGGAGACGGTTTCCGAGGTAAACGCGGCTGTGCTCGTCGAGCATGGCTTCATCCGTAAAGACGAGACCTTCTTGAAGATCCTCGGCACGGGTGAAATCTCCCGCGCTTTGACCGTGACCGCGAGCAAGTTCTCCGAGTCCGCCAAGGCCAAGATTGAGAAAGCTGGTGGCAAAGCCATCGTCGCCTGACGATTGGGCGCGGTGATATTCGCCGCGCCATCCCTTTTCCCTCTCGCTTCGTTCGCACCCATACTCCCGTGTTTTCTGCTTTTACGAACTCGCTGAAGATTCCCGAGCTTCGCTCGCGGATTTTCTATACCTTGTCGTTGCTGTTCGTCGCCCGTGTGGGTGCGCACATTCCCTTGCCGGGTATCGATCCCCAGCCCCTCCAGCAGTTCTTCGCCGACCAATCGTCGGGTGGGGCGGGGGGCGCCTTGGTGGGTCTGTATAATATGTTTACCGGCGGCGCGCTGGTAAAGGGCGCGGTATTTGCCCTCGGCATCATGCCGTACATCAGCGCCTCGATTATTTTCCAGTTGATGACTGCGGTTGTGCCGCAACTGAGCCGCCTCCAGCATGAAGGCGATGTTGGTCGGCAGAAGCTCACGCAATATACGCGTTATGCGACTGTGCTGATCTGCTTGGTCCAGGGTGCCTTGCTCCTCGCGGCGCTCGAAAACCCCGGCCGCCTTTTCCCAGGCTACGATGTCAACCACTATGGCAGCATCGTGATCATGAATCAGTGGACGTTTATGTTCACCTCGATCGTGATCATGACCGCGGGTACAATGTTGCTGATGTGGCTCGGTGAGCAAATCACCCAGCGGGGCATCGGCAATGGCGTCTCCCTTTTGATTACGGTCGGTATTTTGGCCGACATCCCGGGCGCTGCCCAGGCCACCTACCGTTTCTTCCGCCCGGTGGCGGGTGTCAGCACCGGCCATGGCCCGCTGCAGGCTGTGGTGATGTTAATCCTCTTCATTGCTGTGACGATGGGCATCATCCTCGTCGTACAGGGCCAGCGCAAAATTCCCGTTCAATACGCGAAGCGTGTAGTGGGCAATAAGGTGATGGGTGGTCAGAGCTCATTCCTTCCCCTGAAGGTCAATTATTCCGGCGTCATGCCTGTGATCTTCGCCAGCGCCATTTTGCTTTTCCCGCAGCAAATCCTCTCGCAGGTGGGCGCGTGGTTGAATCTCAAGTTTTTGATCGAGTTTTCCGAGAACCTGATCCGCGGTCACTGGGTGTACTACGGTGGGTATACGATGCTGATCCTCTTCTTTAGCTATTTCTGGGTATCGGTCATGTTTAAGCCCATCCAGATCGCGGACGATCTGAAGAAGTATGGTGGGTATATCCCGGGTGTACGCCCGGGCGAACCGACCGCCAAGTTCCTCGATTTCGTCATGACCCGCCTGACCTTGGCTGGTGCGATTTTCCTCACGATCATCGCCGTCATGCCGGATGTCCTTTTGTTTGAGCTTAACGTGCCGCAGCGTATCGCCGTTTTCTTCGGTGGTACGGGCATGCTGATCACCGTCGGTGTCATCCTCGACACCATGAAGCAGGTCGAGACCTTCCTCCTCCAGCGCCATTACGATGGGTTCTTGAAGAAGGGTCGCATCCGGGCGCGCAGCGGTGCGGTGCAAGGTATGACAGGCGATGCCCTCAGCCACGATGCCGTGATGAAGATCGCCCTCCCGATGTTGGGCTTGCTCGTTCTCGGCCTGACGATCTGGGCCTATAAAGTGTTTTTGGTGAAATAAAGCTTTACATTGGTCGTTGCCCATTCACGCTCCGACCTCTTTTTCCGCTCCGGCAGTCCCGCCAAGCGGAAGGTTCTTTTGCTCGGTTCGTCAGATTTTCCCTTGGAAGATGTTATGAACCAGCTACGTTCTTTACAATCTGAGCACGTCTCTCCCGCCACACTGATGCGGCAGGAGATTTCGCGTCCGGCTGCTTCCTCTGCAAAGAGTGAAAAGGCTTTGCTGGCGGCACTTCGCCGTTGGTTTTGGATGCGCAAACCCGATGCGGGCTTTGTCCTCACCGACTTCCCGGCTACGCTGCTCCAAGCTATGGTATTCGACGAATGGTTGGATGCGCGCAACGAAGCGCTTGATGCGGTCTTTGTTGGCAGAAATACATCCACTGAACTGATCGAATATTACCGTAACCACGGCCTCCTCTCGGAGGTTTTCTAATTGGTATGATCCCGATTAAAACAGAACGTCAAATCGTTCACATTCGAGAAGCCTGTGCTGTTGCGGCGGCGGTCCTTCAGGAGCTGAAGGGACTGGTCCGGCCTGGAATCAGTACGCAGGATATAGAAGAGGCTGCCCGCGTGACCATGGATCGACTCGGCGCGCGTAGTGCCTGTTTCGATTACCGCATGGGATCGCGCCGGTATCCGGCCCATTCCTGCATTTCGGTCAACGAAGAAGTGGTGCATGGCATCCCTTCCTTCCGCCGCATCCTCCGTGATGGTGACATTGTTTCGATCGATATCGTCGTTAACTATAACGGCTTTATCGGTGATAACGCAGTGACCGTTCCGGTGGGCCTTCTGAAACCACAGTGGGAAAAACTCCTCCAAGTAACCGAGGAATCGCTGCGTTTGGGCATCGCCCAAGCACGCGTGGGAAATCGCATCGGCGATATTTCCAATGCCGTGCAGACCTACGTCGAAGCTCATGGCTTTAGCGTAGTTCGCGACATGGTCGGCCACGGGGTTGGTCTTGCAATGCACGAGGAACCTCAAATCCCGAATTTCGGGCGCAAAAACTCCGGTGAAAAAATCAAAGCCGGCATGACGCTCGCGATCGAACCCATGGTAAACCTCGGTGGTTATAAGACAAAGACGCTTGCCGATGGCTGGACGGTGGTGACTGCTGATGGTTCCCCCGCCGCCCATTTCGAGCATACCGTGCTCACCACGGAAGAAGGCCCGCAGGTTCTCACGATTCCGACGAATCCAACCGGCCCGATTCACTCCTTGCCAGTCGTCTGACAGTCAGGCGCGCTGTTGTTTCACTTTTCCAACAAACCACAAACCTAGTTCACACTCCTTTTTAACCATTATGCCTCGTCTCCTTGGTGTAGAAATCCCCGCGAAGAAGAAAGTCGCGTTCTCCCTCCGTTATATCTACGGCATCGGGTCGGATCGTGCCGACTTGATCGTCAAAGAAGCTGGCCTGTCGCCCGATATGCGCGCCCAGGACCTCTCGGAGGAACAGCTCAATAAGATCCTTCAGGTGATCACCGAGCACAAATGGGTGCTCGAGGGTGACCTCCGCCGCGAAATCGCCGGCAACCTGAAGCGCCTTCAGGCCATCAATTGTTATCGTGGCGTCCGCCACCGTCGCAGCCTGCCCGTCCGCGGTCAGCGCACGAGCACCAACGCCCGTACCCGCAAGGGCCCCCGCAAGACTGTGGGTGTCACCAAAGCCGCTGTCTAATTTATCACCATGGCCGAAGAGAAGTCCGCTCCCAAGAAAGAAAAAGCTCCCAAGAAGGAAGCTGCTCCGGTCGCTGCTGGCGCCGAGACCAACGCTCCTGCCGCTGAAAAGCCGGTCAAGGAAAAGGCCCCCAAGGCCGCTAAGCCCGCTGCTGAAGAGGCTGCTCCTGCTGAAGGTGCTGCTCCTGCCGCCAAGCCGGTCGAGCTCGTCGGTGGTGTTGCCCGCCAACCCACGGCTGAAGAGCTCCTCAAGGAAGAGCTCGGCGAGATCAAGATCCGCAAGGCCAAAGGTTCAAAGAACATCACGTCTGGCGTCGCCACCGTGCTCGCTTCTTTCAACAACACGATCGTCTCGATCACCGACCAGCGCGGTCAGGTGATCTCGTGGTCGAGCGCCGGCAAGTGCGGCTTCCGTGGCTCCCGCAAGTCCACGGCCTATGCGGCGCAAGTCGTCGCGCAGGACGCTGCCCGCAACGCCATGGCTCACGGCCTCAAGGATGTTGTTATCCGCATCTCCGGTCCCGGCCTCGGCCGCGACAGCGCCGTTCGTGGCCTCCAAGCCATCGGCCTGGAGATCCTCTCGATCATCGATGTCACCCCGGTGCCGCACAACGGCTGCCGTCCGCCCAAGCGCCGCCGCGTCTAATTCGCGCCGCTCTCTATACTAACGTTATCGTCCTCTGACAATTTACCAAAATGGCTCGTTATAAAGGACCTACTACCCGAATCAGCCGTCGGTTCGGCCAGCAAATTCTCGGTTCCGCCAAGGCGTTCGAACGCCGCAGCTATCCCCCGGGGCAACATGGCCCGAAGTCGCGTCGCAAGATGTCGGAATACGGCACCGGCCTCGCTGAGAAGCAGAAGCTCCGCTACATCTACGGCTTGCTGGAGCGCCAGTTCCGTCGTGTGTTTGCCATCGCCAAGCGTGAGCGCGGCGTCACCGGCGAGCGCTTCCTCCAACTGCTCGAAACCCGCCTCGACAGCGTGGTCTACTTGCTCGGTCTCGCCAAGAGCCGCGCGGCTGCCCGCCAGTTTGTCAACCACGGGCACATCCGTGTGAACGGCAAGAAGGTGGATATCGCCAGCTACACCGTCAAAGCTGGTGACCAGATCGAAGTGAAAAACACTCCGGCCTCCCGCCAGCTTGCGACCCGCAATCTTGAGGAGAACCGCATTCGCAACGTCCCGGGTTGGCTCGCTATGCAAGCCGACCAATTCAAAGGTGTTGTCAATCGCCTCCCGACGCGCGATGAGATGGAGCCAGGCGTCAACGAACAGTTGATCGTCGAGTTCTACTCGCGCTTCTAATCCTCGTTTTTGTTCGAGCAACCCAATCCACACTCTGCCATGCCCAAACGTCTCGGTAAGTTCGAACTGCCCAATAAACTCACCAAGGTCGAGGAAGGCGCTACGCCGACCTACGCAAAGTTCATCGCCGAGCCTTTCGAGGCCGGCTATGGCCACACCATCGGCAATTCCCTTCGTCGCGTGCTCCTGAGCTCCATCGAGGGCGCTGCGATTTCCTCGATCAAGATCGAGGGCGTGCAGCACGAGTTCCAGAGCATCGAAGGTATCGTGGAAGATGTCACCGACATCGTCCTCAACCTCAAGAAAGTCCTCCTCATCTCCCAAAAGCGCGAGCCGATCAATCTGCGCATCAACGTCAGCGGCCGCCAAGGCCCGGTGACGGCCGCGGATATCCAGCCCGACCCTGCGATCACGGTCGTCAATCCCGATCAGGTCATCTGCACCCTCGACACGAAGCGCTCCTTCGACGCCGAGATCGAGATCAAGACCGGCCGTGGTTACTACTCCGGCGAGACGAACAAGAAGGAAGATCAGGCCATCGGCGTGATCTCCATCGATTCGCTCTTCTCCCCGGTGACCCTCGTGAAGTACGCCGTGGAAAACACGCGCGTCGGCCAGATCACCGATTACGACAAGCTCATTCTCGAGATCTGGACGGACGGTCGCATCACGCCGGACGAAGCCCTCAAGCAATCGTCCTCGATCCTCAAGTACCACCTCGATGTGTTCGATCGCGTCAGCGGCGAGCAGTTTGAGTTTGAGAATCAGCAGAGCGCCGTCTCCGAAGAGGAGAACAAGCTCCGCAAGCTGCTCAACATGTCGGTCAACGAGATCGAGCTCTCGGTCCGTGCGGCCAACTGCTTGAACAACGCCAACATCACGACCGTCGGCGAGCTGGCGATGAAGACCGAGCAGGAGATGCTCAAGTACCGCAACTTCGGCAAGAAGTCGCTCAACGAAATCAAGGAAAAGCTCGAAGCTCTCGGCCTCTCGCTGGGCATGAAGTTCGACGAGCGCCTCCTCGAAAACAAAAAAGAAGCCTAAACCCCTTCTGTGTGACATCGGTGCGAGCCGCCCGCAATCCGCAGGCCTCGCACCGGTTGCACCCTGAATTTTACCACTTTAAACATGCGTCATCAAAAACACCGTTCGTCTCTGGGCGTGAGCCGTGAGCACCGCGAAGCGTTGCTGTCCAATCTCGCCACCGGCCTCATCACGCACGGCCGAATCCAGACCACTCTCACCAAGGCCAAGGCCCTCCGCCCCTTCGTCGAGAAAATCATCACCAAGGCCAAGCAGGCCGCTGCGGCTACGGAGAAAAAAGATTCCGTGCACCTCCGCCGCCTCGCGCTGGCCAAGGTCCGCAACGAGGAAGCGATCGCCCTTCTTTTCAACGAAAAGTACAAGGAGTTCGCCAACCGTGCCGGCGGCTACACCCGCATCTATAAGCTCTCCACCCGCCGCGATGGCGACGCCGCTCCCATGGCGCTCATCGAGCTCGTGAAGGCCGACGATCCGGGCTACAAGAAGGCCAAGGGTCGCAAGGCGGCTGAAGCGGCTCCGGCTGCGGAAGCGGCGCCTGCCGAAGCCCAGAGCTAAGCTCGGGGTCTCCCTCGCTCACTCTCAACGCGCCGAAGCCCGCCTTCGGCGCGTTTTTGTTTCAAACATCCCTTCTCAAGACTCTCTCCTCCCAGATGGTGGACTTTGACACGGGCGTTGTCATTTACTGCGCATTGGTCGGGTTGTTTTTCCTCGGCCTATGGCTCGCGTACGACCGCCGCGACCACCGTCGTTTCGAAGGGGAGCGCCGCAAGACCACGTTTCACTGCGTGCGCTGCGATCACATCTACGCGATCACAGGCCGCGTGGAATGCGGATGCTGCCCGCACTGCGGCCACGAGAATCCCCGCCTCAAGTTTTAGCCCCGCTGCATCCGGGACTGTTCGGAAAACGACGAATCCCAAAATGCAGGCTGGAAGCCGCCCTTAGTTTCCTTTGAGTTTAACTTTTTCCTCCATGCCACAGACCATCGCCGTCCTCGATTTCGGTTCCCAGTACACGCAAGTTATCGCGCGTCGTATTCGCGAATGCCAGGTGTACTCGAAGATCTACCACTACACGACGAAGCCCGAGCAGCTGCAGGCCGATGGCGTGGTGGGCATCATCCTCTCCGGTGGCCCGAGCTCGGTCTTCTCGAAGAAGGCGCCGATTCCGGACCGCGGGATTTTCGAGCTGGGCGTGCCGGTGCTCGGCATTTGCTACGGCATCCAACTTTTCGGCCACCTGCTCGGCGGTAAAGCCGCCAAGAGCGACCATCGCGAGTACGGCCATGGCACCCTGACGATCAAGAAGCCGGGCCGGCTTTTTGCCGGGTTGCCGAAGAAGCTTCGCGTCTGGAATTCCCACGGCGACAAGGTCATCGAGCTGCCTCCTGGCTTCAAGGCCATCGGCACGACGGAGAACTCGCCGTTTGCGGCGATCGAGGACATCAAGCGCAACTTCTACGGCATCCAGTTCCACCCCGAAGTGTTCCATTCGGAGCACGGTGTGGATGTGATCCGCAATTTCCTCGTCGGAGTGTGCGGCGCCAAGCAGGAGTGGACCACCAAGGATTTCATCGCGCATGCCGTGAAGGAGATCCGGGCCAAGGTCGGCAAATCGCGTGTCATCTTGGGGCTGTCCGGTGGCGTCGACTCGTCGGTCGCTGCCGCGTTGATCCACAAGGCCATCGGCAAGCAGTTGACCTGCGTTTTTGTGGACAACGGTCTGCTCCGCAAAGGCGAGCGCGAGGCGGTGATCGACCTTTACCAGAAACACTTCCACATCGATCTGCGTGTGGCCGATTCCGGCAAGCTATTCCTCAAGAAACTCAAGGGCGTCAGCGATCCGGAGCAGAAGCGCAAGATCATCGGGCGCACGTTCGTCGAGGTTTTCGAAAAGTCGCTGAAGAGCATCGGCAAGGCCGAGTTCCTCGCTCAGGGCACGCTCTATCCGGACGTGATCGAGAGCGTGGCGATCGGCAACAACCCAGCGGCGCTGATTAAGTCGCACCACAATGTCGGTGGCCTGCCCGAGCGCATGAAGCTCAAGCTGCTCGAACCGCTGCGCGAGTTGTTCAAGGACGAGGTGCGGCAGGTCGGCTCCGCGCTGGGATTGCCCCGCGAGGTCGTCTGGCGCCAGCCGTTCCCCGGCCCTGGCCTGGGTGTGCGCGTGCTCGGTGCCATTTCCGCGGACCAGCTCGAAATCCTCCGCAATGCCGACGCCATCCTCCAAGAGGAGATGATGGAGAGCGGCTGGTACTGGAAAGTCTGGCAGTCCTTCTGCGTGTTCCTCCCGGTCAAATCGGTCGGCGTCGTGGGTGACGAGCGCAACTATTCCTACGTGATCGCGGTGCGCGTCGTGGAGAGCATCGATGCGATGACGGCCGATTGGACGCGCCTGCCCTACGATCTGCTGCAAAAGATTTCCAGCCGGATCACCAACGAGGTGCGCGGAGTCTCCCGCGTGGTGCTCGACATCAGCTCCAAGCCGCCGGCAACCATCGAGTGGGAGTGATTCCCGGTCGGCGGAGCGCCTCTGCCAACGCATGCATCTCCGCGCGGAAATAGCGTTGCGGGCAGGGGCTGGTTGTCGCTAACCATTGCTCTCTTCTCGCGCATGAAAATGTACCGCCGCATCCTTGCTGCCCTGCTGTTTATCGGGGCGGCTTCTTGGGCTGCTGCGGCGGAGCTCCCGGTCATCGCGCTGGCCAGAAATTATCTTGGCGCTGAGGCGTCGCTGGTGGCGGTCCAGTCGATCCGCTACGAGGGCGTTTTGATTCCCGAGGAGGGCGCCGCCGAGGTGCCCATCGAAATCCTGTTTCAGAAGCCCTGCCAGCAGCGGATTGTCGTGAAGAGCGAGACGACGGTCGAGACGACAGCCCTCAACGATTACGAGGGCTGGCATCGTACGCAGTCGGCGCAGGAGCCCGACAAACAAAAGCTCACGCTGCTCACGATCGACCAACTGCGCTCGTTGCGCGCCAACACCGCCGAGAATCTCTGGTTTTATACCGGGCCTTCGCACCAGGGCGGCACCATCGAGGATTTCGGCGAGGTGTCGGTCCGTGGTGCGACCTGTCGCAAGCTGGCCTTCCGCTATACGCCCAGCGTCGTGTTCATCCGCTACATCGACACCACCACCGGGCGGCTCGTCCAATCCGAGACGGAGACGGGCGACTGGATCACCGAGGAAGGCGAGATCGTCGCCGGCGGAGTCCGTTTCCCCAAGCGCATCGTCCGGCACAGCAAAAAGCCCGACGGCTCGCCGCGTGTGATCACGATTCTTTTCAACAAAATTACCGTTAACGAGCCGGTCGAGGCTTCCGCCTTCACGATGCCTCCGGCATTGTTCCGCTAACCATCTCCGGCGACCCGCCGCCCTCTATTTTCCTAAGCCCGCGTATGCGTATCATCAGTGCTTCCTCCAAAAACTTCACCGACGAACTCGCGGCCTTCTGCCGCACGGCAGCCTCCTCGAAGGAGATGACCGATTCGGTCGCCGCCATCCTCGCGGATGTGCGAGAGCGTGGCGACGCGGCCATCACCTACTACGCGGCCAAATTCGACGGTGCCAAACTCGCCCCGCGCAACTTTGTCGTGAAGCCCGAGGAGCTCGCCGCCGCCGCCAAGCGTCTCGCGCCGGCTGACAAGAAGGCCATCCTCGCGGCGCACGAGAGCGTCCTTTCCTTCAATAAAAAGGGCCTGCCCAAGGACTGGACGGGTAAGAACCCGCACGGCGCCCAGGTCGGCGAGATGCACCATCCGCTGCGCCGCGTCGGCATCAATGTCCCGCGCGGGCAGGTGCCGCTGGCCTCGACCGCGATCATGACCATCACGCTCGCCAAGATCGCGGGCGTGCCCGAGATCGCCGTGTTTACGCCCTGCGATGCCAACGGTCGCGTGGCCGACGTGCTCATGGGCACATTTCACCTTTGCGGCGCCACCGAGGTTTATCGCGTGGGCGGCGTCTATGGCGTCGGCGCCATGGCCTACGGCACGACTTCCATCCCCGCCGTCGATAAGATTGCCGGCCCGAGCAACGCCTACGTGTGCGAGGCGATGCGGCAGGTCTTCGGCACGGTCGGCGTGGCCGGCCTGCCTGGCCCGAGCGAAGTCCTCATCCTGGCCGACGACACCGCTCGTGCCGACTTTGCGGCGGCCGATCTGCTCGCCCAGGCCGAGCACGGCTCCGGCAAGGAGAAGATTTATCTGGTCGGCACCTCTGCCGATGTGATCGCGGCGATCCACCGCGAAGTGCAGTCGCAGTTGAAGACGCTCAAGCGCTCGGAGCAGTTGAAACACGTCCTGCAGCACGGCTTTTTGTCGATCGAGGTCTCCTCGCTCAAGCAGGCCGTCGAGGTTGCCAATTACGTGGCACCGGAGCATCTGGAGCTGCTCGTCAAGGAGTCGTCTGTGAAAGGTCTGCTGCGCGACATCACGACTGCCGGCGCCATCATGGTCGGCAACTATACGCCGACGTCGCTGGGCGACTTCATCGCCGGCCCCAGCCATGTGCTGCCCACGGGCCGCGCGGGGCGTTTCTTCAGCGGCCTGCGCGTCGCCGACTTTATGCGACGCACCAGCGTGATTCGCTACGACAAGACGAGCGTCAAAAAGGCGGCGCCGGTCGTTTCCGCGTTTGCCCAGATGGAACAGCTTGATGCGCACGGTCGCTCGGCGGAAATCCGGGCCAAGTAAGCCCGGCCACCGCCACGCTGGTGCCGCAAGGTGCCGTTGATTATCCGCGAAGTCGTTATGTCCGATCTCATCTCTCTGGCTCTGCCACATGTCTCGAAATTGCACGCGTACACGCCGGGCCTGCAGCCCAACGACGTGGGCTGGGTGAAGCTCAACACCAACGAGTGCCCGTATCCGCCGAGCCCCAAGGTGGGCGAGGCGCTGGTGCGCGAGATCGGCCACGATGGAGCCTCCCTGCGCCTGTATCCTAATCCGACGAGTGCGCCGCTGCGCGCCGTGGTGGCCAAACTCCATGGCTTGCAGGAGACCAATGTCTGCATCGGCAACGGCTCCGACGACATCCTCAATCTGCTCGTGCGCGCCTTTTGCACGCGCGAGGCGCAGCTCGGTTTCACGATGCCGAGCTACTCGCTCTATCCCGTGCTCGTCGAGATCCAGGACGGCGAGAGCACCGTGATCGAGTTTGACCGCTCGATGCGTCTGCCGCTGGAGCGCATCGCCGCGTCGAAGGCCAAGGCCTTTTTCCTCACGTCGCCCAACGCGCCGACCGGCGTCGGTTTCAGCAACGTCGAGATCGAGCAGGTCCTGAAAACCTTCCAGGGCCTCCTCGTGGTGGACGAGGCGTACGCGCTTTTTGCCAAGGAAAACGCCGTCGAGCTGATCGCGAAATACCCGCGGTTGGTGGTGGTGCGTACGCTCTCGAAAGCCTACGCGCTGGCCGGCCTGCGCGTAGGGTATGCGCTCGGGCATCCCGAGATCATCGACGTGCTCGACCGCGTGCGCGACAGCTACAACGTCAACCGCCTCTCGCAGGTGGCGGCGGCGGCAGCCTTGCAGGATAACGCGTACTACATGGACGTCGTCGGGCGCATCAAGGCGACGCGTGATCGCTGCGTGCGCGGCTTTGCCAACGAGCGCGGCTGGTTCACGTACCCGTCGCAGTCCAACTTCATCTTCACGGAGCCGCGCAACGCCCGCGGCGAGTTCGGTCCGGCCGTCGCTCGCTCGCTCTACGATTTCCTCTATGCGAACAAGGTGCTGGTGCGCTACTTCGCCAGCCATGCCTTGACCGCCTCTTTCCTGCGCATCAGCGTCGGCACCGACGACGAAATGCAGGCCCTCAACCAAAAGATCGACTCATGGCTCAAGGCAGCTCCCCTCGCATAGCAACCATCACGCGCACGACCGCCGAGACCGACATCCGGTTGACGCTGGCGGTCGATGGCCGTGGCACAGCCAAGATCGATACGGGCATCCCGTTTTTCGATCACATGCTCACGCTGTTTGCGAAGCATGGCCTGTTTGATCTGGAAATCGCCGCGAAGGGCGATGTCGCCGTCGATTATCACCACACGGTCGAGGATGTCGGGCTCGTGCTCGGCGAGGCGTTCAAGCAGGCGCTCGGCGCCAAGACCGGCATCCGCCGCTACGGCTTCTTCCTCCTGCCGATGGACGAAGCGCTGGCTCGCGTGGTCGTCGATCTGAGCGGCCGCGCCTGTCTCGTGTACGACGTGGCCGCGCCGGTCATGTTCGTGCGTGATTTCAATCTCGTCCTCGTGAAGGAGTTTAGCCGGGCGTTTAGCAATGCCCTCGCGTGCAATCTCCACGTGAAGCTCGAGTACGGCGAGGAGCCGCATCACGTCGCCGAGGCGATTTTCAAGGCCCTCGCCCGCGCGCTCGACGCCGCCACCCAGGTGGACGCCCGTGCCGCCGACCAGCTTCCCTCGACTAAGGGGAAGCTCTAAACGCGTTGCGCTCGTGCCCGCCGGCACGGGCCGTGCGTAGGCCTCGCGCACAAAACGCTGGCCAAGGGCGCGCCCCTTGCGCTCCTTTTCCGACTTATGACTCAGTCCGCACCTTCCGTCGCCGTCATCGACAATGGCATTTGCAACCTGCGCAGCGTGACCAAGGCCGTCGAGGCTGCGGGCGGTGCGGTGCGCATCGTGCAAACGCCGGCGGAGCTGGTTGCCGCACGCCCGGCCGGATTGATTCTGCCCGGCGTCGGCGCGCTGCGCGACTGTGTCGCCGCGCTGCGCGCCTCGGGGCTCGAAGGCTCGGTGCGCGAGTGGATCGCGGCGGACCGGCCTTTTCTCGGGATCTGCCTCGGCATGCAGGCGCTCTTTGAACACTCGGAGGAGGGTGACGTGGCCGGCCTCGGGATTTTTCCCGGATCGGTCGTCCGCTTCCAGCGTCCGCCGGAGTACAAGATTCCCCACATGGGCTGGAACACCGTGAAGTTCGTGCAACAGGGCACGCAGCTCCAGACCGGTCTGCGCGACGAGGGGGAGTCGTTCTATTTCGTCCATAGCTACCACTGCGTGCCGCGGGATCGCTCGCTGGTGCTGGCCGAGTGCGACTACGGCGGGGCATTTACGGCCGCCATCGGCCGCGGGCGTGTTTTCGCCACGCAGTTCCACCCTGAGAAGAGCCAGGCGAAGGGCCTCCAGCTCTACCGCAATTTCGTCCGGCTGGCGGCATCGGTCTGAGCGTCGGTTAGCGATTCCGATTAATGGCGTCGATTTTCCGACGCCGTGCTTTGCCTGCGCGTTATTTTGTGTTTTCGTCCAGACATGGCCCACACAGCGTTACTTCGCGTTGACGGAAAAGACGTCACACTTCCGGTAGTCATCGGCTCCGAAAACGAAAAGGCGATCGACGTTCGCAATCTTCGTACGGACAGCGGATGTATCACGTTCGACGACGGTTATGGCAACACCGGTTCCTGCCAGAGCTCGATCACGTACATTGATGGCGACACCGGCATCCTGCGTTATCGCGGGTATCCCATCGAGCAGTTGGCCGAGCATTCCACCTTTGCCGAGACGGCGTATCTGATCCTCCACGGCGAGCTGCCGACGCCGGAGCAGCGGAAGAATTTCTCGATCAATCTGACTGAGAACGCGGCCATCCATTCGAGCATGGAGCACATGTTCGAGAGCTTCCCGGCCGACGCGCACCCGATGGCAATTCTGTCGGCGATGCTCAATTCGCTGGGCTGCTACTACCCGCATCTCGCACGGAACGATCACCAGCGCGATCTGGCCAACTACGCCGAGACGGCGGCGCTGATCATCTCGAAGGTGCGCACGATCGCGGCCTACACTTACCGCGCCAGCCGCGGCCTGCCGTTCATCTATCCGCGCCGGGATCTGCCTTACTGCGAAAACTTCCTGCACATGATGTTTTCGGAGCCGTACCAGCCCTACCTGGCGTTGCCGGAGGTGGCCGCGGCGTTGAACCTGTTCCTGCTGTTGCACGCTGATCACGAGCAGAATTGCAGTACCTCGACGGTGCGCATGGTGGCTTCCAGCGGCGCGAGTCTGTTCCCCTCGATGGCGGCCGGTGTCTGTGCCCTGTGGGGCCCGTTGCACGGCGGCGCCAACACGGCGGTGATGGAGATGCTCAAGAGCATCCACGCCGAGGGCGACGATGGCACCAAGTTCATCGAGCAGGCCAAGTGCGGTCTGGCCGACAAGCGTCTGATGGGCTTCGGCCATCGCGTGTATAAGAACTACGATCCGCGTGCGAAGATCATCAAGCACAGCTTCTACAGCGCGCTCGCCAGCTTGAAGATCAAGGACGATCCGCTTCTCGATATCGCGATGCGCCTGGAGGAGGCGGCGCTGAAGGACGACTATTTCCTGGCGCGCAAACTCTATCCAAACGTCGATTTCTACTCGGGCCTCATGATGCGCGCAATCGGCATCCCGGAGAACATGTTCACCGTGATGTTTGCCATCGGCCGCATGCCCGGATGGATCGCCAACTGGCGCGAGACGGCGAGCAATCCGAAGGGCCGCATCTACCGCCCGCGCCAGATCTACACCGGCGCGACGAAGCGCGACTACGTGCCGATGCACCTGCGCAAGTAATCGCACCCGGCGTCTGCCCCCAAAAAAGCCCCGTGGACAACGGGGCTTTTTTGCGGACTTGCAAAGCCTGGAGGTAAGCGTCGTCCCGAGTGCCCACTTGACGGCACGGAGCAGCGGAGGGGCGGTAG